>OGYN01001749.1_pt1 | contig 17041 bp, 36 predicted proteins | sample 1576551 | NCBI WGS metagenome assembly OGYN01 (sample SAMEA3541589, study PRJEB24748) | human gut metagenome | biome: human gut; feature: human-associated habitat; material: faeces | place: China | collected 2012 | reverse complement strand
TTTTAAACTTGCATCTTTAAACCATACATTAAGTCTATCTATGGCACTTTCCCATACAGATTGAGAACAAATTTTATAATATTTTAAAAAGTCGATAGTATCTGCGTTAAACTGATATATACCTATACATTTACCACCAGGAGTGATTTTAGTTACAGTATATCCAGTACCATCATTGATAACTACTTTTAAATAAGATGCGTTGTCTTTATAGTAAGGATGTTCTCTAAGAGCATGATTATTAACTTGTATCTTTTTAGCTCTTATGTTATTTACTATTTCTCCTATAGTATTCTCTAAATTGTCTCTTTGACTTAGATACTTTATTTTAAGCTTTTCTAAGTCCTCAATAGACATTTCTGAATAATCACTCATATTTACTTTAATTTATTTAGTCTTATTTACCATGTATCTCATACCAATCATAAAGTCTTAATCCTCTATTCTCCTCTTCCGCTTCTTTTGTTAGTTTTTCATAAGGAAAATTATCATATTGTATACTATTTATAATTTTGTAGTTCAAAATTAGTATGCAAATGATTAAGCTTATTAATATTAATAAAATATCCATAGTTATTTATCGAATTTGTTTCCAACTACATGCAATTCCCAGGCATAGTCATTAATACCTGTTATTAATGGCATACGCATATGAGTCTTAGGATTAAATGCTAGGAAGCAGCCTTTTTCAAAGATTACTTCACAAAGTTCTCTACCTTTAAATATAGAGATAAAATCATGTTCGTATATTTCATTACCTTCCTTGTTTTTTAATCCTGTAAACATACAAACTGTATCCGGGTCAACCTTGTATACTACTGGAACATCAGGAAATGTATTACTTGAATGATATCTACATATGCCAATATAACTTGTGCTATGTACTAAGTCACCTTTTATCCATTCCCCAGTATCAAGACGTTTAGCCTTAAATTTAATATCTTTTATATCCATAAACTATAATTTTTTTAATATTTTTACATTCTTAATTAATGGCTCGCCATCAGTACCAGTTTCATCTAATAAATCACCTGTTACTAGATACTTATTGCCAGTAAAGTATGCTATACGATATATAAAATCATTAAATGCTTTTTCATTTGTTGGAAATGGAAGAACGGGAGAGTATGTTCCATTTATATTTTTATGAGCTTCATAAACAGATACACCTTTTTCTTTACCTATTACTTCATTACTATTATTCCATATAGATGAACATTCATCTTCTGGAATTTCATCATATCTGTAAAATATCATATTATTCTTTTTAAGTTTTATACTAAATACCAAAAGTATTTATCTACTAGTTGAGATATGTCAGGATCTAAACTTTTTACATCTTTGAGGATTGAGTGAGTAATGGTTTCTAAGATTTCTAAGTCATTGTTATTCATGCTCATTTTTCTTTAATACCTAGAACATCATTGATTTTCTTTTCAATGAACTCATCAGAAGTATTCTCTTTTATTAGGGCATCAATGTCAGGTAACTCTACATCAACTTTATCTTCTTGTACTTTTGAGGTAAGCATGCCAATTACTAATTTCGCCCAAGGACTATTAGCCATATTTGTTAATGAATCCTTTTGGATTTCATAAGCTTTCTTCAACTCTCCATTATCACGGAAATATTTTAGAACATCTGTCAATGCAACAACAAAGTTTTTGTCAGACATTGAGTTATTCTTTGCTTCTTCTAGTTTAATCATTAGAAAGAGCAATGATGAATGTAAATCTGATTTGCTCATAATTAATCCTTTCTTTTATGATTTTTAATTACATAAGTTGTATCATTATTATTAACTACATAAATACTTAAAGTATCTAAATAGCAAGGGCAATCTGGGTCATGAATAATACTATTACAACTTAAATTATCCCATACCAAATAATGATGTCCTTTATACCACCATTCATCAGTTGGAGCTATCTGCGCTTCTCTAAGTTCCTTCATTCGTTCCTTGCTACAGGATGTAAACGAAAGAATAGATAATACTATAAAGATAATTTTTTTCATAGTTTATTCTTCTTTTATACCAAATGGAGTTCCATCTGCAAATGTGTATTCTTTAATAGCATCTGAATAATTAATACTATCATCAACATCTGTTATAAAACTGTATTCGATTTCTCCTATCAGTTTAGTATATCCAATGGGTTGATGTTTTTGCATTTCATTCCAGCACTCTTTTGCATCTTTGAAAGGACGATATTTTGGTTCAGGTTAATACGATATTCATAAGTATCTTGGAATTTTAGCTCTTCTGTTTCTTTCCAGGTTGTTGAATATTGCCAGCCTTTATTTAACTCCCAAGATCTGGTTCTACGTTCTATCGTTTTTCCTTCTGCAAAAGCTTGCATTATAGGATAAAATTCTTTAGCTTGATTCCTGTTCATAATTAATTGTCTTTATATTCTTCCCATCCATACTCCCAAGAGCCCCCTGAACGGATAGCCCAAAACTCTTGTTGAGGAAGAATAATTCCTTCTTCATCAACTAACTTCTTTCCTTTGTATTGGACAAATTCACCTTTTGAAAATGAGTTATGTCTTATTGGCTTTCCTACGCTAATAGCGAAAGCCATTGCTTCTTGCTTTGTCATACTTTATTTTGTTTAACCCAATTATACATAGTGGTATTCACCACATATGCCTTGTAACTTTTTATTGAACTATCTGCTGAAGACCATTCTGTATCAAAGAACTTAATATATTCTTCTTTAAGATTAATCTTAATTGAATCTGTTATCAATGTAACTCCATCGTAATCACTATCTTTAGAGTATACTTCATCACAGAGAATAATTACGTTATTTATTGGGGTACCTTGCCAACTTTCATAAGGAGCCAAACCCTTCGAATACATAATTTCACCAAAATCATCACTATCAGCAGCCTTACCATTAATAGTGAATACTTCTAATTCACAGGGTAGCCCATGAAAAGGTTTAATAATTAATTCCATACGCTTTACTTTTTAATTATTATTTAGTTCTGATTTAAGAGTTACTATAAACCCAAGAATAGTAAGGAGTACAAACAAACCGATACCATTTTCCCTGAACATAAAGTAACTATAAGCTTCTAATATTCCTATAAGTAAATAAGTAATACTTATAAGAAGTAGCTTAAATTTTTTCATATCATTGTTCATCTTTACATACGGTTAAGACAGTATATATGCCACAATAAATGAAGATTCAATAATCACAATAATTAAGAGTATAATAGAAACAATAATATTATATTTATCACTTATTGTAATTGCACAAATTATCATTATAGAAGCGACTAACATAAGAACAATATATGTTAATACAATCATTGCTCGTCTCCTTTCTTTGGCAATATATCAGATAAATAAGCCCATTTAGTAATTTGACATCTACTAATTGAATGCCTCCAAGATTCCGTATTCCAAAGAATGGATTCTTTAAATTGTAAGTAAGCATCGTTATCAAAACCAAGAGTAATAATATCGCTTTTATTCTTATCTGGTTCTTCTGTATTTTGATGCCATAAGTCTTTTAAGAACTCATTGATAGCCCATTTAGCACCTAATTCAATAGCTTGTTTAATCTGATAATCTAAATATACAGGTTCTGATATATGGTCTACACATATCATTCCCTCATTATTCTTTAAGAAGTATTTGTTAAAGATATTATCTTTAGCTTCTTCTAATTTCTTATCGTCTATCATATTTTTAAGTTTTATAATGACCTCCACGACCAGTATTATGCTGGGGCTAAGAAGGTATATGGACATAAAGCCTTAACTTACTTTCGCTCATTCTGTGTCGTGGAAGTTATATTCTACTTAGAGTCTTTTGTCAGACCTAATAAATGTTCATTACCTTCATAAGGAATACAATAGTTCCAACTAGCATAAACACAATAGTAAGGCTCACCTATATTTTTATGACTAAACAAGTTTGCACGCCACTTATTTGCTTTACTATCTCTAACTAACACCTTATCAAATGGTTTAAACTCGACCTTTGGCTCCAAATGCACAACCATTTTCTTCTCTGCATCCCAAGCCTTTCCTTCTTTTGCAAGAGCATCAAAGAGTTGTTGCTTCTCTGAATCAGTGGCTAGACGAAGACTTCTATTGTGACCAAATCTGTACTTATTATAATATACTTCATAATCTTTATATCTTACATTTATAAGGGCTTTGCTGACAATATCGTCTTCTATAGCAGCAATAAAAATTACCTTATCGTAATAATTATCTTCTTCCGCCACCATTATATCCCCATCCTTGAACTCTGGCTGCCCTTTTTCAACTTCCAAAGTTTTAAGATTTAGTTTACCCCCGATTTCTTTTTCGATATTAGATATGTAAGTCTGAACAGCATCATCTTTTTCAATATGGAATTGTTGTGTGCAGGCAGTGTAACGTCCGGAAATATAACTGTATCCTGACTTATCGTCACCATCACAGTAATATTTACCTATGAAGGTTGTATATGTATCATTACTAAACTTTTCGAAGATAATATGTGCATTATTTTCATTAACCAAGACATCGCCTTTCTTCCAAGCAAACTTAGACCAGTCTTGCATTTCATTTGATGGAAATAATAGGCATTCTCCACCTGTATGATATACTCCATCAAAGTTAAAATAACTTATTTCATTATATAGCCTTCTTACACATATATCACTTGATTCATCTTTTATATAACAAAATGTACAAGCGCCAAATATTGGAGAATATAACTTAATACCCTGAGGTTTATTTCTAAGAATTTCTGCTATAATAAGTTTTTGTTCCATAATTTATTTAATTTAACGAAATATATTATATATTATATCTTCATATTTAAGTTTATCTATTACTTTATTCAAGTAATCAATAGCTACTGTACAATCAGGTCTAAATCTTTTTATTTCAAAAACTAGTTGCTCTAAATCTGATAATCTAGTATTCATAATTAGCTATTAACACTATTCATAATAGATTTATAAACTCTATCCCAATTAGATTCTTCTTTATCTCTGAAATCGGGGTCTTGAATATCTTTCATTACAGCAAGATAAGCATCTTTAAATTGTTCTGATGTAATTTTCTCCCAGTTTCTAATATCATATATATTAGATACATATCTACTAATAGAATCACATTTTAAACATATATAACCTATCCAATAATCCTTTATTGAAACAATTTTTACTAAATAGTTCCATGTTTTATCTACGTAACAATTACCTACAGTATATTTTGAATATACTTCTTTCTTTTCTAGTTCTCTAATTTTACTGTAAATATTATTACATTCCTCCTGCAATTTTTTATAGGTATTCCTTAGATCTTGTAATGTTTCCATAATCAATTTTTATAAATTGCATCAAGAATATCTTTAAAATTAGGATTATCTATCACTGCTTGGACATCTTCTCTATTTTTAAAAAAGATGTTATTACAAATAGACATCCAACAATAATCTACTTTATAGGTACCGCCCTTACATGTAATAAAATATTTATATTCATTTGGGTTATCCCAGTCTGGCTTCCAATCCTCATTATAATATTTAGCAATATTCATTAGTCTACTTAAAGTAACTAACTTAGAGGCATTGCTTTCATTGATAATTATACTCTTACAATTCTTGCCTAGCTTTAAGGTATATTCAACATCTTCATAAGTAATATCTTTCTTTTTGAATTTAACTATACCCTTAGCTAAATTACTATTTTCTATATCTATCTCCATCCCTTCAGGAATATCAATAGTTAATTGATTATTCTTTATTTCCATATTATTTACTTCTTTAAATATTATTCCAATTTTATCAGTCCTTTTAGTATAATCACAAGGACCTATAAGTTCCCTAACTAAGTAACAATTACCCTCTTTCATAAAAGCACAACCATTACATGTAATACCTTTTACTACTTGATAGGTTTTATCTTCACAGGTAAATATTTCACCTAATTTTCTTTCCATAACTCTTTAACATTAAAATTTTCATTTTTATTAATGCATTTAAATTTACCTGTATAGATAAGTGTATTAGATACTACTTCATTATAGCAATTAACTATATATGTACTACCTTTTGGAATAATAAATTTTCCTATATAAACATGCTTATATAAAACATTTGTAGTAATAAAAGGATACAAAGTTCCATTAGAAAAAAATAGCATATTTTCTGTTTGTGTCCATGGGTCACATGTCCCCTGTAAAGATAATAAACTATGTAAACCTATATCAATAGAATTTCTATCAAAGTCTACACATTCACGCATAGGATTATCTCTGCGATACATATAAGTAGTCATAAAATAAGGATAAAACCTAACTTCATCTGCAAAGCAGCCTACTTTATAAACTGTAATATCTCTTTTTGCTATTAAGAGTTTACTTTCTTTTGTTTTATTGAAACACATAAGCTTAACCTTTAAAATAATTAATTATTTTATCTAGAGCTTTATCATACTCTTTTTTAGTACATTTTTTATAATATGTCTCTTTAAAAGTTTTCCAATAATAGGTTTCCTTTGTAAGACACGGTGAATCTATAATATTTAACTCATATACATATATATTATCACCTTTAATATCATAGACTTTGCAGAATAAACCATAAGTATCAGTGTAATAACATCCTTTCTTGATATTACCTTCCCTTAGTACATCTCTCAATTCCATGATTTTAAGTATTAAAACTGTGTCTTGCTCCTTTAATGAAGTTCGTTTCTTTTGTAATTCTTTAATTTGCTTAACTACTTCTTGTTCATCCATAATTAATTTTGTTAATGTGTTAAACGTAAAAAGGAGTATACTAACTAATTAGCTAATATACTCCTATGAAACCTGGCATTTCAGTCTGTCAAAGACTTTGGAGAAGTAATACGAATCGAACGTACTTCAACTACTTAGATAACTAATGATAGAAAGCCTTCACCTGCAATATTATATTGTGTTATCTTTCGCCTTATCACCTGTCCTATATATTCGCGACTATATAGGTAACTTCTCTTTTCCCTAATTAGGTACAACGATTGAAACTTCGCAGTGGGGGACTTACGAATTAAACGTACTTCGAAACTTTCGTTCACAATTCCTAGAGGCTTACTAGATTACCCTAGCTCATTGTTTCCGTTTCCTTATCAATCTGTCCTATGCATTTGCAACTACATAGGTATCCCCCAAATTGGTTGCATTTGTTTGATATATCCTTCTTAATCTAACTAATAAACGACACTAGTTAATTAATATTTTTTTACCAGTCGGGTGCAACCCATGTATCTATATATATATCTAGAATACAAACCAACCCGATTTTCGTCGGAATAGTGGGACTCGAACCCACACGCATTACTACATATGCTCCTAGGGCATACGTGTCTACCAATTCCACCATACTCCGTAGTATCTTTTCATTCGCTATTATAAAAATAACTAACCCTAGAGAAAAGATATAAAAGACTAAGTTTTTATTGCACAGAATATTATTATATGAATGCTTACTATTACAATAAACCTAAATATTTAATATCAGTACTAACTACTTCTCTATGTTTGTAGTTGACATAGATAGTAGCACCAACTGGAATTTCAAATATTCCTATATCATTATCATCTTGATTATGCCAAGCTGCCTCTTCAGTTAAATATGAATGATAACCTCTATGTATATCAAAATTATCTTTACCTATAAATTTAATCCAACCCATACGAGAATAATAAGTTCTTATAAATTCAGGGGTTATTTCTACTGTAGGTACAGTCCTGAATTTATAGTATATAAAATCTTGATATAAACTTATAAAATTATCTGAAGTCGTTGACATACCTACTTTATAAACTTTCAAAGGCTTCTTCAATACAATCGGAATTGCCATATAATTTGACCAACACATAACTTAATTATTAAAGAAATAACCTAAATCGAGGAGAATAATCCTTTTCTCTAAAAGTTCTGTTTCTAGCTAAACAGATAACTCTTTGAAATGTTAGAATATCCCTCTTTAAATGCCATAATTTACCAAACTTATCTTTAGTTAATTTATAATGTCCCTCATTAATTACCCATTTACGAGGTTCATCACAAGCATCAACTTGTATAGGATAAGTCAATACCATATCGCCATTAAGTACATCAAATTCGATATATTCACAGTCATCTGGTATTTTAATTAACTTATCTTTACCATTATAATCATATATACGTATAATCATTATTTAAATAATTCCACAACCCTCCAATAAAGAATTGTATGATGAATAACAATAGAAGTGTACTATACGTTCCTATTCCAAAACTATAAAATAGTCGTTTATCTGAATAACTGGAACTAGTATACAATCCCATAAATATAGCAATATAAAGTATTATCATAAATATAGCCATTATTAATTGAATAAACCAAGGCATAATTATTTATATGTATTGGCATCCAAATCAATAGCTGTCATTCCTTCTTTAAATTCGGAATAAATAACTATTTTATGAGGTCTTTTCTTAGAATCATACATTATTTCTAATGTTTTATACTCATAAGCTGGTGCTTTAGAACCGCTTCTAGTAGGATAATTGTAACTATTAACTAAAGTAACAGTTAATAATAATCCTATAATTAATAATACTTTTTTCATAATTTTATATATTTACCTGTGTAACGAATTTTATTAGATACTATTACACCTTCTTCGTTTGTAAAATATACAGAACCTGAAGGAATTATAAAGGTAGCTAAATATAAAGAATTGTCTACTCCAAATATTTCCTTACGACTTCCACACTGTATAGTTTTTACGCAACCTCCAAAGATGTCTGGCACTATTGAATCACATACAAAATTTACAGAAGAGTAACTATGATAACCTTCTGTAATCTTTGCAAAAGTTGAACGAGGTTCAATCGTTACTCCTAAAGTTAAAGAAGGTTGTATATTTTTTGAATAGTAAGTATATTCCATAAATGGAGATACACAATATTTCCTATTGGCGCTTTTAACTACTTTATATACATTAATATCTTCTTTAGCTGTTTGAGCTTTTAATTTATTAATATTACAAGTCCAACACATAATTTTACAGTTTTAAACATTTTCCAGTATATATTATTTGATTAGAAACAATTTCACCTCTCCAATTTACAGCATACTGAGAACCCTTAGGGATTATAAATGTAGCTACGTAATAAGAATTAGTGAATGACATTGGTGCTAAGCAATTACCAACAATAATTCCTCTAGTCTTATTATGAAACTTTCTAAGTGTATGTTGTATTTTAGTGTAGCTATGATATGCTTTTTCTATATACATTATAATAGAATTCCAAACATATGCTTTTTTAATTTGCATAGAAGGTATTCTATATATGATATTAGCTTCATACGTAAAGCCTATAATACCTGATTTACAATATTGTTTACCAGCTCTCATAACTAGTTTGTAGACTTCAATATCTTTATCAGCTATTTGTATATCTACAGCTTCTTTTCTTTCTGTCCAACACATAATACTATATTTTTACATATTTACCTGTGTAAATAATGTTAGAAGAAACTAGTTCTCCGCACTTATTTTCGTAATACTCAGAACCTTTAGGTATAATGAAAGTAGCTATATAATAATCATTATATAACTCTATACGTTCCATAATAATACTACCTAATAAAATAAATCTAAAAGAAAATCCTATCCTATTAAAAGGTAGAGATATATCTTTATAAGAATGATAACCTGAGTAAATTATTCCTGTCTCAGAAGATCGTAATTTAGATACTTCTGTTATATATACTATAGGAACTAAAGTAACTACTTTATTTAATCCTTTTGGATAATATGCATAATTTTGGTATAAACTTCGAAACTCTTTAGTAGTTTCAATTATATACCCAAGTTTATACACTACAATATCTTTTTCTGCTATTTTAGCAGGACCTTTACCTATCCAACACATAATTATTTATGTTTAAACCAACTAATATACATAGTAAGGGAGTTTTTAAATCTATTAGCATCATTTAATAATCCTATTAACGCAACTTGCTCTGCTTTAAGAAGAGTGTCAAAATGATTTTTCCTAGTAGGCTCTTGAGGCTCCCATACTATATCGTATAACTTATCGCAAAGAGAATCTACTTGTTTATAAATAGACTCTATTAATGCATCACGTTCTTTATTTTCCATTATTTAACTAATTTATAGTCACCAATTTCAAATCCTGCTTCTGTAGAATCTAAAGACCAAACTTCAGGAAATACATTAAGACCATCGAATGAGTGACATTCTACTTCTATGCTGTTACTAGTTCTATCTATATTAAGAACTCTAAACCACATAGGTTTCTGACATCCCTTCCACGCTTGGGAAAAGATGTCATTTACCTGTAATACTATTTTGTCCATTCTGAATCAATATTAAGAAGTCTAAACACGTATTTAATATTATCTATTATGTCCACTAAACTATCCTGAGTATTTAAATAAATAGCATAAGCTAAACGAGCCATTTCAGGAGTTTCAAAAACAAGATTGCATACAGTTCCATGATTGGCATTCTCATATTTATCATTAGGTTTAATGGAATATCCAGTTCCATTCTTCCTAATAGTATACTCAGGACCTCTATTAAGCTTCTTTTGTAATGCATTACACATTCTAAGTTGCTCTATTGGACTTAATGAATCAATAATTTTGTTTATATCTTCCATATGTTAATGTGTTATTTAATTAAACAATAAAAGAGCCTAACTAGATTAACTAATTAGACTCTTCAGAATAATAATATGATAAAAAGAAATGGTGGGGAAGTACAGACTTGAACTGTAGACCTTCTGATTATGAGTCAGCTGCTCTAACCGACTGAGCTACAACCCCGAAGATGTGTCTGAGGGTCGTTAATCCTCTCCTTTCTCAATCAAGAGAACGTTGCAACTTGCCACTAAGACACACTGTTTTTGAGTTTTTGTAAGTCCTCCGACTTATTAAAGTTTTCGCACAATTTTGTAAGAGTTCTACTTTCACAAGCAAACCTCTTTGAGCCTTATTCAATAATTTAAAAATTATATAAAATGTATGATAGAAAGGAAATGCGGACAGATTCGAACTGCCAACCTCTGAGTTCATATACTCAGCGCTCTACCCATTGGACTTGAGCTACACATTTCTATTTATACTAGTATTGCTATATAGCCTTATTTAAAACCCATACTACTTTCACAAGCAATGTGAGTTAGCTTTTAGTCACCCTTGACTAGACATAGATAATTACAAGAAATTCATTAATTTTCACAAACTAATAAATTAATATGAGTTTAAAACACTCATAGATACTCAAATAACCATTTTATCATAATGTAATATCTTAAATAAACCACTTAAATAAAGGGATTCGAACCCTTAATCCTCAAGAAATATTTAGTGACGACTTTAGAGGCGCTTCCGTCAATCTACTGCCGTATACCAGTTCCGCCATATTTAAGTTAGTTTATTATTGTAGCTCAGACAAGAATCGAACTTGCACGACCATTCCTGGTCAAGGGATTTTAAGTCCCTCGTGTCTACCAATTCCACCACTGAGCCAGATAGCAACTAATTGTCTGCTAGTTGCCAACAATATTTATTTTATAAACCTTATATTATTATGATATTATAGTTGTTTTAACATGTTTGTAGCTACATGTAATGAAATATCCACAGTTGTATGAATATCATCATTTAATTTTAAGATATATGTATTATTTTCATCATTCTTTCTAGTTATTTCAGATATGTATTTATGATTTATCAAAAATCCTTGTTTTGCAAGAATAAAATCAATACATAAAACATGTGTAATATCTTTTAATGAACAACACACATCAATTTTATAGCCATGAACGTCTATTATAGTACTATATTTACCAGATGTTTTTACACATACAATGTCTTCTATGTTTATCTGTTTATATTCTCGTCCTTTAAACACTAAGAATGTGCTGGAGTCAATTTGTATTGTCTTTACTTCCATATCTTTTAACCCATAATAAAACGAGCATCTACAATATTTTCAGGATGATAGATAGTTTTAACTAACCCTTTCATCGCCCATTTCACAACATCAGAATGTTTAACTCCACTTTTAAGTTCATGATAGAACATTAAATCATAAGCTTCTCCACTTTTGAAAGTTACTTTGATTTTAAATGTAGGCTTTTCATCATTTCTAATAAGCTCATCCATTTCTTCATCAGTTACCATGTAACTGAACAGAGGATTAGAAAGATGTTCTTTTTTGTACTTCTCTTCAAGCTTGGCTAAATCTAATTTAGCACACTTAAGTACATTTTTACAACCAAACTTCTTAGCACTTTCTATTTGTGCTATTAAATTAGTTTTTCTAACAAAATAATCTTGTCTTGTCATAATTTATCTATAATTAATGTGTTAATAATCTATTTAAATAATAGGCAATTTTCACTGGTTATATTTAAACTATTCCATTGTCCTCAGCTATCTAACGTTCCTTCTCTTTTTAACCCAAATGATTAATTTTAAGGTGATTACGCTATTTAATAGAGTTACTGAGAGTTGTTTAGTACCTATTAAAATTGTCAGGCTTAGAGATTCGAACTCCTTAGACTTATTCCACGCGCGTATACTATTCACCTATCTACCCCATCTGTAGATTACGGTTCCCACACCGTAAGTCGCCTGTAATTGTTGGGCTACCCAGAATCGGACTGGGACTGAGAGTTCCAAAAACTCTAGTGACTGCCATTACACCATAGCCCATTATTAATGCGGAGAAAGAAGGATTCGAACCTTCGAGCCACATAACATGACTAGCACCTTAGCAGGGTGCCACTTTCGACCGCTCAGTCATTTCTCCAATAAAGCTTCCTATCTTCATAGACAAGAAGCCTAACAACTCTTTAACGTTATAAAGTCCGCTGACTTTATATTTTAAACATTAATCGTATTAGTCTTACTAAAAAATATGAATTAGTAGCACTAGCGATGCTCGAAATCGCCTTTGGATCTTGAAAGAATCCCGTCCTAACCAGCTAGACGATAGTGCCAAGTAGATTCTCTATCTATCGCAGACCAAGAATCTTTGATTTTTGTCTAATTTTAAATTTTGACTAAAACGAAAATAGATGTGGAGTGTTCCCTACGAGATTCGGACTCGTGACCCACAGATTAAAAATCTGTTGCTCTGCCAACTGAGCTAAGGGAACTAATTTTGCATACGGAGTAGGATTCGAACCCACGTTGTTCAACTCTCGTCTCTGTAGGTTTTGGAGACCTACCCTTTCGACCACTCAGGCATCCGTACATAGTGGAGATACGTGGAATCGAACCACAATCTCGGGATTTTCAGTCCCGCGCTCTGACCTTCTAAGCTATATCTCCATAGCCCACATTTCTGTAAGGAGAATAGTGGTAACACCTACCCATACTAATAGATTTATTAGTCAGGATTATTATACACATTAACAATATATTAATTTCTATTAAAATGATAGGGTCTTCTCAAATCATGGCTGGTGATTGTAGAAATTCTACATAAATGAGCATTTTAAACGAAACTATTGATAGTTAGCCAATCTATCTAATAGCTGAAGATTTCACCTCCATCCTATCAAATTGAATTTGTACGGTAGAAAGGATTCGAACCAATGACCTTCTCGAAATGACCTATTATAAAAGAGATGCTCTAGCCACTGAGCTACTACCGTAAGTACTAGTTTATATCGGAAAACTAGTAAAACGTTAACACATTATTATGGAAACTTAAAAGCCGAATGAAAACATGGTATCTGCGGAAGTACTAAGAGTCACATAAGGAATTTTATTCCTCACTGTAATAAAAACAACAAAGCGTCTCCCTGTATTAACCTCTCCACAGTTATGGATTTCTACTCCATCCTTCATTTCAGAAGAGTATATTTTTAATACCATTTTACCAAACTTACTATTACTAAAAGTAATAGTTTTTCTAGTTTCATTATATATTACTGAAGTTTTAATATATAATGGCTTGCCCCATTCACCATCTTGATAAATAGTGATAGAGCCGTAATTAAATGCATGAGCTATTGTAGTTAATACAATAAAACTCATTAATAAAATAATCTTTTTCATATTACTCAATCTTTTTAATATTAGTACGGAGTAAAGGATTCGAACCAATATACCCTCTCTATGAATTGTGGAAGTGAGGTGCCCTAACCATTAAGCGAACTCCGTATGTGTGGTCCCGGTGAGAATCTAACTCACGACCCGGAATTTAGAAGATTCCTGCTCTATACACTGAGCTACAGGACCAAGTGCAACTAATTGTCTGCTAGTTGCCAACAATATATATGAACTTTACAGAATTACTCTATTATTTCAGTTTCAGATATACACCATTTACCATTGATTTTAATGGCTTCTATCTGTTTATTATTTACTGTCTCAAGAGATACTTTATTTTCTAAAGTTCTATTGAGTGAAATAATGTATTTGTTAGCCTCTTCTTTAGAATTGACTATACGAGACTGAATGCTATTGTTAATAACATTATATATCTTTCTTAAAACTTTCATAATTATAATTTTTATAAAGTTAATAGTATATAGAGCATTGTTTCTCAACAACACTCTACTATAGTTTCAAATATCCATTGTAAAAGTAAAAATTTGTTAATTTCAAATTTTATAGTTTAAATCGTTATATTTTACAAATTTTAAACTTTAATACAATACAAAGACAATTTTATAGTACGTCCGTAACATCTATATCATCATCCCCTGGGTCTGGACAATCCCCCAGATCACAAGTTGTGTCACTCTCACTATATTTCGAATAATAAGCAATATGATTCAACTTATCAATAATATTGTTTACTTTAGCTACTCTATTATAAGTAGATTCTAAAGCTTGATGCAGAGCATTTGCAATAACTTTACACATAGTGTGCATAGCTTTGTCTCTTACAATTCGATTAGCTACTGCCTGGTCGTCCTTATCATTTTTACTTAAAGTAATTTTAGCAACGACTGTAATAGTAGAATTATCAACAGTAAGTCCCCAAGAAATAAGATTCTTAATAAAAATCTTTCTCTCTTTAGAATTCGCAATTTTAAGAAGTACAGAAGTGTCAGCTTCTGAAACCTTTACATTAGCTCCTTCTAAATGACCCATTATATATTCCAGATCACAAGACATAGTACAAAATGTACTGTTACCAACTCTCTCAATGTTGTACTTTACTTTTTTAATTGTCTGCATTTTCTTTCGTTTTAGATTGTTTGAACAATTCGATGATGCCTTTTAAAGCATATTCTGGAACATTGCCACAAAGACATCCACCATTTACATACAGTTTAATATTGCCATAAGTAAATTTAGTAATCTCAAGATTTCCTTCAGCACCATTAGATTCATTTTCTAACCATACTGGAAAATCTTTCCACTCATCTACAGTTAGTGATTCATCAATAACTGAATGTTCTTCAATAGTCGGTTTCAGTGCTTTAAAATGCTTTAAGACTAAAGTCTTATGCACTGAATCCGCAAACTCTAGTTTCTTCGGTTTTTTGCTAAGAAAGAAGTAGTCTTCTTTAACCTTAGCTACAACATTTTTCTGTTTAACATTAAATAATAATTCCATAATTTTTAAAATTAATAGTTATATCTACTTAGTTCAAGATCAACTTCAGAAATTAATCTAGATTTATATGTAGCTAATGCTGTTTTATAAGTTTCAGAGTCAGCTTCATAATGACCTTCGATATATTCTAAAGTTCCCTCTTTGAACATTACAGTTTTAGATGATAAGTTATCTAACAGAAATACTATTCCATCAGATGTCAAAGATTTACTCCCAGTAAATCCTTTATTATACATATTAATATGTATATACAAACAGTCGTAGAGAGTTAAAGCATTATTTATGCTGCTTTTTATGTCCCTTAACTGATTAAGTTTTATTTGTCTTATTACTCTATTATGACTGGCAATAGTCCAGATCACACATAGAATAAAAGCAAGTATAACAATTCCTAATAAACCTTTATCCATATATTCTTGGTTCTGTATTAATGTTTTTAGAACTCATATATTGGTAAAGCCATTTAACATTATTCACAACAAAAGTATTACCTTTTATATCTGTAAATAATATTTTCTTGTACTTATCCATAATCAGTCCTGATAATACTAGCAAAGGATTTCTACCATATAGAGCAAACGTTCCTCCCTTCACACTTTCTCCAGAAATAATTCTTAATGTATTATTAAGATATTGATATTTCTTGTTGAAAGCATTAGCATAGTTAGAATGTATAGTCTTAGAAATATTGTACTCCGCGTCAATCTGCGCTGAGAGCATTATTACTAATTCTCCCAGAGTATTATGATTCATTGTTACCATTGGTAAATTCCTCCCAAAGATAATTGTGCTTGTAATGTTTCTAAGTCACTCTTAATTGGAAGTTCTTTACCATGAATAGCTTTGTACTCCTTGCTTACTTGTGCAATAGTTTTCTTTTTAGAAAAGACTAATGCTGTAATCTTAATAATGTCTTTTGTCTCCATTTTTTTAAACTATTTAATTATTAATAATGTGCCATCACCTTTCTCATTAAGAGTCTGCTACTTTGGATATGCAGGATGTAGGTTTACACTAGAGTCCTATCTATCACAGACCGAACTCTAATATTTGTCTTTGTAATCTATTGTGCTTATGGACATAATAGATTACTAAAGTAACTAGCCCTATCTATCACAGACCGAACTAGCGAAATGATCTAAACTGTATATTGTTAATAACTATTTTATTTTAAAAATACATAAGTCTTGTCCTATGATTAACCAATTTTCTTTCCAAGATGTCAACTATTTATTATACTCTATAGTACTAGAGTGCAGAGATTATCTTCATTCTTTTTTTATTCATAAACTACATTTCTTAAAGATTCGTAACCTTCGTACATTGGAAACTCTGAATTAAGAGTAATCTTAATAAAGACTCTATCGTCAATAGTCACAAGTCCTACAGTTTTAATGTTGCGATTGCAATTATCAAAACTAGTACAAGTAACT
>OGYN01001743.1_pt1 | contig 17073 bp, 16 predicted proteins | sample 1576551 | NCBI WGS metagenome assembly OGYN01 (sample SAMEA3541589, study PRJEB24748) | human gut metagenome | biome: human gut; feature: human-associated habitat; material: faeces | place: China | collected 2012 | reverse complement strand
TGCGGGTGCCGGTGATGGAGGTGGGGGCAATGCCTGCCGCCATTGCCGCCCTGCGCCGCAGCGGGCGTGAGGTGGTGCTGCTCACCGGCGACGACCGGCGTACCGCCGAGGCCATCGCCCGTCAGGTAGGGGTAGAGCGCGTCATCGCCCAGGTACTGCCGCAGGATAAGGCCCGCTGCGTCGAGGAGCTGCAAAAGGATGGCAGGCTCGTGGCCATGGTGGGCGACGGCGTCAACGATGCCCCGGCGCTGGTAACGGCGGACGTAGGGCTTGCCATCGGCGCCGGTACCGACGTGGCCATCGAGTCGGCGGACGTGGTACTGATGCACAACAGCCTTATGGACATCGTGGACGCGGCGGCGCTGTCCCGCGCCACCCTGCGGAACATACGCCAGAACCTGTTCTGGGCGTTTTTCTACAACGCCATCGGCATCCCCGTGGCAGCCGGTGTGCTGTACCCCGCCCTCCAGCTCACGCTGGACCCCATGCTCGCGGCGGCGGCCATGAGCCTCAGCTCCGTGTGCGTGGTATCCAACGCCCTGCGGCTCCGGGGCTGGAAGGCCACCCCGACGGACAGCCATGTTTCCCTTGACAAGTCCGCCGACCTGACGGACAATGATACCGTCCATACAGACCATACGAATACCGCCGCACCCGCGGCGCAGCAGGAGGAACCGACTATGCAGAAAACACTGACCATCGAGGGTATGATGTGCGCCCACTGCGCCGCCCATGTGGAGAAGGCGCTGAACGCGCTGCCCGGCGTCACCGCCGTGGTGGATCTGGCGGCCAAGACCGCCGTTGTCACCGGCGACGCCGGCGACGAGGCCTTGAAAAAGGCCGTGGCCGACGCCGGGTATCAGGTCACGGATATCCGCTGACCCCACCCGCCCTGCCAAAAAATAAGAGAGACACGCTTCTTGCGTGTCTCTCTTATTTTTCAGGCGGCACACCTTGCTCATGCCTGCCGCTTCTTCAGCTTCAGCTGGAGACGGTCGGCGATCATGGCGATGAACTCGCTGTTGGTTGGCTTCCCCTTGGCGGAGTTCACCGTGTAGCCGAAGTATTTTTGCAGCGTCTCCAGATCCCCTCTGTCCCACGCCACCTCAATGGCGTGGCGGATGGCTCGCTCCACCCGGCTGGGTGTGGTGCTGAAGCGCTCCGCCACCTCCGGGTACAGCACCTTGGTCACGGCGTTGATGACCTCCATGTTTCCCACAGTGATGATGATCGCCTCCCGCAGGTACTGGTAGCCCTTGATGTGGGCGGGCACGCCGATCTCGTGGATGATGGCGGTGACCATACTCTCCAGCTGCGGCGCAGGCTCCCGCTCCTGCGGCGGCGCCACAGCCCGGCGCATATGCTCCATCAGAGAGCTTTCGCTCACCGGCTTGGGCAGGAAGATATATGCTCCCATGCTCACTGCCTCCGCCACCATCCGGTCGTTGTAGAACGCCGACAGCATGATGGTGCGCGGCCGCTCCTCCCTCTCCCGGAGCTGGCGCAGCACGCCCATGCCGTCCAGCACCGGCAGCATGGTGTCCAGCAGCAGGATCTGCGGATGCGTCTCCTCCACCAGTGTCAGCACCTGTCCGCCGTCTCCCGTCTCGCCCACGACCTGAAACTCGCCTGTGCGCTCCAGCGCCTCCCGCAGCAACAGCCTGAAATCCGCACCGGCATCCGCCAGCAATACGCTAATTTTTGCCTCCATGTTTCTTCCCCTGTCCCTTCCTTGATTCACATTGGAGCCTCCTTTTCATGTCAATACAACATTTATCGGTGACCCGCTATCAAAATTAGCACAATGAGACATCATATGCAAGGGTTTCTTGTCGATAATTTCCATGTTTTAAGAGAATTTTTCCTCTAAACTTGTAAATTTTACACATAATTAACACATTTTCCCGTTTTCGTCCCGGTTCGCCCCCGTCCGACGGCGTTCTCTGCGAAAATTTTGCTTTATCCTGTGGCTGCGCTTGTCAGCCGCAGGTCTTTGTGGTATTCTATTCTGGTATGTAAACGGAGGGAGGCAAAAAATGTCTTTGTCGGAAAAGCGCCTGTTCCTGCTGGACATGGACGGTACGCTCTATCTGGATGACCGGCTGTTTGACAAGGTACCGGAATTTCTGTCCTACATCCGCCGCATCGGCGGACGGTACCTGTTCCTGACCAATAACTCCTCCCGCGGTGTGGAGGGCTATATCGACAAGCTCTCCGGCATGGGCATCCCCTCCGGAACGGAGGATTACCTGACCTCTGTGGACGCCGCCATCGACCACCTGCGCCGCTGCCATCCCAGCAAAAAGTGCTATGTGTTCGGCACAAGGTCATTTCTCGGCCAGCTCCGGGACGCCGGCATCCCCGTCACCGACCGGCTGGAGGACGACATTGATATTCTGCTGTGCGGCTTCGACCGGGAGCTGACCTTCCAGAAGCTGGAGGACGCCTGCATTCTGCTGAACCGGGGCGTTCTGTGGCTGGCCACCAACCCGGACTGGGTCTGCCCCACATGGTACGGCTCCGTTCCCGACTGCGGCAGCGTCTGCCGGATGCTGACCACCGCCACCGGCCGGGAGCCGCTGTTTCTGGGCAAGCCCAAGCCCGCCATGGTGGAGCTGGCGCTGCGGCGCACCGGCTTTGCGCCGGAGCAGGCCGTCATCATCGGCGACCGGCTCTACACCGACATCGCCTGCGGCGTCAACGCCGGGATCGACAGCATCTTCGTGCTGTCCGGCGAGGGTACGGAGGCGGACATCGCCCAATACGGCATCCATCCCACGTGGATCTTTTCTGATATCGCGGCTCTGTACCGCCAATTGGAGGAAACGCTATGAAACTCAACTACAAACGCACCATCATGGTAGGCTTCGCCTTCTTCCTGATCTGTTCCTTCTGGCAGGCCTATGACAACACCATCCCCCTGATCCTGACCAACAAGTTCGGCATGAGCCAGACATGGTCGGGCGTCATCATGGCGCTGGACAACGTGCTGGCGCTGTTCATGCTGCCCCTGTTCGGCCACATCTCCGACAAATGCACCAGCCGTCACGGACGCCGGACGCCTTTCATCGTCATCGGCACCCTCATCGCCGCGGTGGCGCTGGTCTGCCTGTCCTTCGTGGACAACGCCCAGCTGAAGAACCTGCGGGATGTGTCCGCCATTGACGATCCCGCCGCCCTGACCGCCATCTATCGGGAGGAGAAGGACGCCACACTGCTGACTCCCTCCGGTGAGAAGTTCATCCTCGCCCAGAAGTTCACGGAGGAGGAGTTCACCGCCATCCGCAGCCAGATCGTCAGCGGCGAGTCCACCGTCACCAACCCGGACTACACCAACTATGTGGTGCCCGCCCGGCAGGCCTGTGCGTGGCAGATGACGGCGGAGCATCCCTCCACGCTGATCTTCTTTGTGGTGCTGCTGCTCATCATCCTCGTATCCATGGCCACGTTCCGCTCCCCCGCCGTGGCGCTGATGCCCGACGTGACCCTCAAGCCCCTGCGCTCCAAGGCCAACGCCGTCATCAACCTGATGGGCTCCGCCGGCGGCATTCTGGTGCTGGCGCTGGGCATGGTGTTTGCCACCTCCTCCGTCCGCAACAGCCTGATGAGCTATACCGGCTACTTCGGCGTCATCGCGGCGCTGATGCTGGCGGCACTGGTGATCTTCCTGCTCACCGTCCGGGAGACGGAGTGGGCCAGAGAGATGCAGGAGCAGGCCGTGGCTGCCGGTCTGGAGGAGCAGGCCGAGGCCGACGACCCCACCGCCAGCCGCAAGCTGTCCGCCGACGAGGTCAAGAGCCTGATCTTCATCCTGCTGAGCATCGTGCTTTGGTTCTTCGGCTACAACGCCGTCACCAGCAAGTACTCCGTCTACGCCAGCAACATCCTGCACAAGGACTATAACCTGACCCTCATCATCGCGCAGGCCGCCGCCATCGTGGCCTATCTGCCCGTGGGCTTTATCGCCAGCAAGGTCGGCCGCAAAAAGACCATTCTGGCGGGTGTGGTGATGCTTACCACCTCCTTCACCGTGGCTGCCTTCCTGAACGCCGACAGCCCCACCATACTGATGAACGCCATGTTCGCGCTGGCCGGCATCGGCTGGGCCACCATCAACGTCAACTCCTTCCCCATGGTGGTGGAGCTGGCCTCCGGCGGCGACGTGGGCAAGTACACCGGCTTTTACTACACCGCCTCCATGGCGGCGCAGGTGGCTACCCCCATGGTGTCCGGCCTGCTGATGGATCAGTTCGGTATGCACGTTCTGTTCCCCTATGCCGCCGTGTTCACGGCGCTGGCGTTCTTCACCATGCTCATGGTGAAGCATGGCGACAGCAAGCCCGAGGCCAAGGTCGGCATTGAAGTTCTGGAAGATCTGGAGGCGGATTGATATGATAGCTGTATATATTCTGTTGGGGCTCTTGGTGCTGCTGGGCCTGCTGTATGTGCTGTGCCTGCGCTGCCGCCGCCGCAAGGACTGGGAGCGCTTCCGCAGGTGGCGCTTCGCCCACCGCGGCTTCCACGATAAGCCCCGTATCCCCGAAAACTCCCTGCCCGCCTTCCGCCGCGCCGTCCAATGCGGCTTCGGCGCGGAGCTGGACGTCCATCTCATGAAGGACGGCCGTCTGGCGGTCATCCACGACGCCTCCCTGCTGCGCACCGCCGGTGTGGACGTGCAGATCGAGGATCTGACGGCGGAGGAGCTGAAAAACTACAAGCTGGAGGGTACGGAGCACCACATCCCCCTGCTGGACGAGGTGCTGCCCATCTTCGCGGGCAAGGCGCCTCTGATCGTGGAGCTGAAGGCCGAACGGGGCAACGCCGAGGCGCTGGCCGCCGCCGCCTGCAAGCTGCTGGACAAGCACCACGTCACCTATTGCATTGAGTCCTTCGACCCCCGCTGCCTCATGTGGCTGTGGGCCAACCGTCCCGACGTGGTGCGCGGTCAGCTCTCTGAAAACTTCCGGCGTCACGGCGACGGGACGAACCTGCCCGGCGTGGTGCGCTGGGTGCTGAGCAACCTGCTGCTCAACGCCCGCACCCGGCCCGACTTCATCGCCTACCGCTATGAGGATCGGAAATGTCTGTCCCTCCGGCTGTGCCGCAGTCTGTACGGCACGCAGGAGTTCAGCTGGACCATCCGCTCCAAGGAGACCATGGACGCCGCCGAGAAGGACGGCGCGCTGGTCATCTTTGAGTGCTTCGATCCGAGGGGGTGACCGTCGATGAGAGTCATCACCGGTACTGCCCGCGGCAGAGTATTGAAGGAATTGATGGGCATGGAGACCCGCCCCACCACCGGCAAGGTGAAGGAGAGCCTGTTCTCCATCATCCAATTCGACATTGAGGGCCGCCGTGTGCTGGATCTGTTTGCCGGCACCGGTCAGCTGGGCATCGAGGCCCTGAGCCGGGGCGCGGCGGAGTGTGTGTTTGTGGAGCGGCGCAGCGACGCTGTCCATCTCGTTCAGGAGAATCTGGCTCTTTGCAAGCTGACCGACCGCGCCCATGTCCGGCAGGGCGACGCCCTCGCCTATCTCCGCAGCGGCGAAAAGTTCGATCTGGTCTTTCTGGACCCGCCCTATGCCTCCGGCCTGCTGGAGCAGGCGCTGACGGATATCGCAGCGTTTGACATTTGCCGTCAACATGGTATAATTGTGGCGGAAAGTGCCGTGGAAACGGTTTTGCCCGCACTTCCGCCCCCCTATCAGCTGTACCGCGAGTACCGGTACGGCAAAATCAAGCTGACGGTGTTCCATCGCGGCGGAAATGAGGACTGACCCATGAAGATCGCCATTTATCCCGGCAGCTTTGACCCCATCACACTGGGGCATCTGGACATCATCCGCCGGGGTGCGGCCTGCTTTGACAAGCTGTATGTCTGCGTCATGGTCAACTGCGAGAAAAAGCTGCCCATGTTCACACCGGAGCGCCGGCTGGAGCTGATCCGCCGCAGCGTGGCGGACATCCCCAACGTGGAAGTGGAGAACTGGAGCGGCCTGCTGGCGGACTATGCCCGGGAAAAGGGCGCCCATATCCTGCTCAAGGGCGTACGCAACGCCACCGACTGGGACATGGAGCTGCAAATGTCCCGCATCAATCAGGGCATCCTGCCGGGACTGGAGACGCTGCTGCTGCCCGCCAGCGCGGACTATGAGCATTTCAGCTCCACCATGGCCCGGGAGATGATCCGTTACGGCCAGCCTCTGGAAAAATATGTACCGGCGCCCATCGCCGAGGAATTAGAAAAAATGCGGGGCTGACGTCCTGCCAAAAACAGAGAAAGGAACGAGGGATCTATGGAAGAAAAGGATGTACAGCGCCTGCTGGATATGCTCTATGGCATGATCGACGAGGCCAAGAGCGCCGCCTTCAGCTCCGACAAATGCATCATCAACCGCGACGAAGCCCTGGATCTGCTGGACGAGATCCGCGCCAAGCTCCCGCTGGAGCTGAAAAAGGCCCGCGAGCTGATCGCCGCCCGCAGTGAGTATGTGGCGGGTGCCAAGAAAGAGGTAGAAAAGATGCTGCGTCAGGCGGAGCTGGACGCCAAGGTCATCGTCTCCGAGAGTGAGACGATCCAGATGGCCCGCCAGAAGAGCAGCGAGATCCTCCGCCGCGCTGAGGAGCGCACCCGTGAGCTGTATCATGTGGCCAACACCTATACGGAGGACGCTCTGCGCCGCACGGAGGAGGCCATCCAGATGGCGCTCAGCGAGGTGCAGGAATCCCGCGTGCGCTTCCGCGCCGCCAGTCAGGAGCAGATGCAGGCCCAGCGTGCCGAGCTGAACCGCACCAGCGCCGCCGAGGAATCCCCCAAGGCGCCGGAGGACGCCCAGTAACACACCTGTCCTCTTGTGGAAAAATCGGCAAATTTCTCCACCGTATTTCTACGATTCTTACAAATCAATAGCATCTTGTGGCGAGCAAACCCGGTAGACACAAAATATTGTGTCTACCGGGTTTTTCCACGTCCATGTCTCGAACATACGTTTTAATGTACGTGCCTTTTTGCCGGTTTTTTGGAAGTTTTTTCCGCTTTTTGGATGGATTTTGGGGGAAACTTCTTCTTGCAATTTCATAACGTATTATGTATACTAACCCTGTAAGTGGTGAATTGTGGGGGTAGTGCCCCTATTTGTGGGGGATCGTCCCACGGTTTTCCACATTCCCCCGATTTTTTCATGAGAGGAGGCGGCCCTATGACCGGTCAATTCAGCCATAATATCGACGCCAAGGGCCGCCTGTTTATCCCCGCCTCCCTCCGCAAGGAGCTGGGGCAGACCTTCCACGTCACCGTGGGACAGGATCACTGCCTGTCCGTCTACTCCGACGAGAGCTGGGCGGCGTTCATGGCCAAGCTGAAGGAGCTGTCCTACAACGAGGTGAAAAAGCTCCGCGCCCTGTTCGCTTACGCGGCGGACTGCGAGCCGGACTCGCAGGGCCGCATCCTCATCCCCGCCAAGCTGCGGGAGTATGCGGGATTGACCAAGGAGGTCGTGGTGGTGGGCAGCTTCGACCGCGCCGAGATCTGGAGCGCCGAGCGCTGGGCCGCCATCGAAAACGAGGCCTTCTCCACCGGCGCGCTGGAGCAGGCCATGGCGGAAATGGGGCTGTAAACCATGTGTGACCACATCAACGAAAAGGACTACGGCCACAAGCCCGTTCTCCTTCACGAATGTCTGGACGCGCTGGCCATCAGGCCGGACGGCGTCTATGTGGACGGTACGCTGGGCCGCGCCGGTCACTCGCTGGAGATCGTCCGCCGCCTGACTGCGGGCGGGCGGCTCATCGGCATCGACCGGGATCAGACCGCCATCGACGCCGCCCGGGAGCGTCTGGCGTCCTATCTGGATCGCGTGACCCTTGTCCACAGCAACTTTGACCGTATCGGCGATATCCTCGCCGACCTCCATATCCCCGGCGTGGACGGGATGCTCTTCGATCTGGGCGTCTCCTCCCCCCAGCTGGACGACGCCGCACGGGGCTTTTCCTATATGCACGACGCCCCGCTGGATATGCGCATGGACCGCACGGCGTCCCTCACCGCGCGGGACGTGGTGAACGACTGGCCCTATGAGGAGCTGCGCCGCATCCTCTACGACTTCGGCGAGGAGCGCTGCGCCCCCGCCATCGCCCGCCGCATCGTGCAGGCCCGGGAGCAGGCTCCCATCGAAACGACGCTCCAGCTGGTGGACATCATCAAGTCCGCCATGCCTCCCGCCGCCCTGCGGGAGAAGCAGCACCCCGCCAAGCGGAGCTTTCAGGCCATCCGCATCGCCGTCAATGGCGAGTTGGACGCCCTGCCCCCCATGCTGGAGGCCGCCGTGTCCCACCTGAACGCAGGCGGACGGCTGGCTGTCATCTCCTTCCACTCGCTGGAGGATCGCATCATCAAAAAGACCATGCAGGAGCTGGCCACCGGCTGCACCTGCCCGCCCGAATTCCCTGTCTGTGTCTGCGGCAAAAAGCCGAAGATCCGTCTGGTCAGCCGCAAGCCCATCGTATCCGGTGCAGCGGAGCTGGCCGAAAATCCCCGGGCCCGCAGCGCCAAGCTGCGCGTCGCGGAAAAGCTCTGACCGAGCGCCCACATTCTTAGGAGAGGAGTGACCGTCCCATGGCAAGTCCCTACCGCAAAAACGCCGTCTATGGCAACCTGGCATACGATCTGGACGCCCTGGTACGGGAGCGCCAGTTAGAGGAAGCCGGCAAGCTGCCCCAGAAGAAGCAGCCCGCCGTGCAGGAGCAGCCTCTCCCCCGCCGTCAGACCCAGAGCCGCACGGCGGCACGCCCCTCCCCGCTGGTGATGGGCGGCATCGTGGTGCTGCTGGTCATGGTGGTGGTGCTGATGCTGGGCTATGTCACGCTCACCGATGTATCCGGCAGCGTGTCGTCCATTAAGCGGGAGATCGCCGATCTGGACGAGCAGCACATCGCCCTGCTGACGGAGTATGAAAAGACCTTCGATCTGGCCACCGTCAAGGCGGCGGCCGAGGCCGCCGGTATGTCCAAGCCCACCAGCGGTCAGATCCAGTATATCGACCTGTCCGGCAGCGACAGCGTCACGCTCTACAAGGCCGATAGCAGCGGCGCGCTGGACGGGCTGCTGGATTCACTGGAGCGGGGCTGGAGCTATGTGCTGGAATATTTCCGCTGACAGCGGCCATATCATGAGGCAGTGAGGAGTAAGAAGGCGACTTCTTGCTCCTTGCTTGGTATTCGAGAACCCGCGCGGCGTCCGGTAAACCGTGCCGCGCCCCACCTTCGGAGGCAGAAAACGTGTCAAATCCCAACCGTAAAGATGAAAATATCCGCCGTGCCAACCGGGTCATCCAGACCCGGTCCTTCGTGCTGATGCTCCTCATGGGCGTCGGTATGTTCGTGCTGCTGTTTTTCCAGCTGTTCGACCTGCAGATCGTCCGCCACGAGGAGCTGCAAAGCAAGGCGGTGAGCCAGCAGACCCGCCGCACGGTGGTCACCGCCTCCCGCGGCACCATCTACGACCGCACCGGCAATATCATGGCCATCTCCGCCAGTGCCGAGACCATCATCCTCTCCCCGCTGGAGATCGACAGAGCCGTCAACGACAAGGACGCCCCCGTGTCGTGGACAAAGGACACGCTGGCCGCCGGCCTTGCCGAGCTGCTGGACGGTGACGCCGCCGCCATCCGCAAGCGTATGGACAACACCAAGTCTCAGTACGAGGTGATCAAGCTCCGCGCCGAGGAGGACACCGCCAACGCCGTCCGCGCCTACATCAACGAGAATAAAATCGTGGGCGTCCATCTGGTGGCGGATGCCAAGCGCTACTACCCCTACGGCTCGCTGGCCTCCCACGTCATCGGCTTCGTGGGCGACGACAACACCGGCCTGTACGGGCTGGAGGCCCGCTATGAGCAGGAGCTGGAGGGGCAGAGCGGAATGGTGGTGTCCACCAAGGACAACGCCGGCAACGACATGATGTACGCCTACGAGCAGTATTTTGCCGCCCAGAACGGCAGTGACCTGACACTGACGCTGGACACCACCATCCAGTATTATCTGGAAAAGGGTCTGGACACCATGGCCGATAAGTTTGCCGCCGCCAACGGCGCCACCGGCATCATCATGGATGCAAAGACCGGGGGCATTCTGGCCATGGCCTCCTCCCCCAGCTACGACCTGAACGACTTCGCCGCCGTACAGGACAAGACACTGCGGGAACGCATGGAGCGGGGCGAGAGCACGCTGGCGGAGATGCAGCTGCTCCAGTGGCGCAACAAGGCGCTGAACGACACCTACGAGCCCGGCTCCACCTTCAAGATCCTGACACTGGCCGCCGCGCTGGAGGAGGGCGTCATCGACAAGAACACCACCGCCAACTGCAACGGCTACGTGAATATCTCCAACTACACCATCCACTGCTCCAACAAGGTGGGACACGGTCTGCAAACACTGGTCCAGTCTGTGGGAAATTCCTGCAACCCCGCCTTCATCTCCTACGGTCTGAAGCTGGGCAACACCAAATTCTACGACTACATGAAATCCTTCGGCCTGATGGACGGCACCGGCATCGATCTGGGCGGCGAGGCCACCGGCATCTTCGCCGACCCCTCCAGCTTCACCCAGCTGGATCTGGCCTGCTACTCCTTCGGTCAGAACTTCAACGTCACGCCTCTCGCCCTCATCACAGCGCAGGCTGCCTGCATCAACGGCGGCTATCTCCACACGCCCTATCTGGTGGAGCGCATCACCGACTCCAACGGCAGCGTCACCTACCAGCACGACAGCACCCCCGTCCGGCAGGTCATCAGTGAGGAGACCTCCGCCACCGTCCGGGAGTGTCTGGAGTATGTGGTGGCCAGCGGCACCGGCAAAAACTGGTAGCTTTCTTTTATCTTCAAGACGAGAAAAGTTCAGGTAGCGGGCTACCGCATCGGCGGCAAGACCGGTACGGCCGATAAGGGGCAGAGCGGCGACGTGGTGGTGTCCTTCCTGTGCTTTGCACCGGCGGACGACCCGCAGGTCATCATGCTGCTGACCATGGATACCCCCAGCCGCTACACTGGCACCTACGTCTCCGGCGGCAACATGGTGGCGCCCATCGCCAGCTCCATCATGTCCGAGGTCCTGCCCTATCTGGGCGTGGAGCCCAGCTACTCCGCCGAGGAGCTGCTTGGTATGGACACCACCGTTCCCAATGTCATCGGTATGTCCGTGGAGGAGGCCAAGAGCAAGCTCTCCGAACGTGGTCTTGCCTGCAAGCTCCACGGCGATGGGCAGACCATCACCGACCAGACCCCCGCCGGCGGCGCCATCATCCCCGGCAAGTCTGCCGTGATCCTGTACGCCGGTGCGGATAAATCCACCGCCAAGTGCAAGGTACCTTATCTCATCGGCAAGACGCCCTCCGAGGCCAATACCGCCGCCACCGGCGCGGGACTGTTCATCCGCTTCTCCGGTGCCACCGCCAGTGAGTCCTCCGCCGTCCGGGTGCTGTCCCAGACCATTGAGCCCGGCACGGAGGTGGAGGCCGGCACGGTCATCACCGTCCAGCTGGGCGATACCTCCGTTACGGACTAAAGCGCACGAAATTCACACAGCACCGCACAGAATTCCCTTTTCTACGCAATTTCTGCCTGCTATAATGGGGCAAAATGCTGCAAAGGAGACTATTTCTATGAAACTCAACGACATTCTCAACGGCCTGACGATTCTGGAGACCACCGCCGACCTGAACGCCGATATCACCGACGTCTGCTATGACTCCCGGCAAGCCGTGGAGGGCGGCCTGTTTGTCGCCATCATCGGCGCGGCCACCGACGGCCACAAGTATATCCCCATGGTGCAGGAAAAGGGCGCCGCCTGCGTGGTCTGCCAGCAGGTGCCGGACTGCGATATCCCCTATGTGCTGGTGGAGGACTCCCGCCGGGCGCTGGCGGTCATCGCCTGCAACTGGTTTGACCACCCCTCCCGGGAGATGACCATGGTCGGCGTCACCGGCACCAGCGGCAAGACCACCTCCACCTACCTCATCAAGAGCATTCTGGAGCAGAAGGCCGGCGCCAAGGTGGGTCTCATCGGCACCATCCAGAACATGATCGGCAGCGAGGTGCTCCACACGGAACGCACCACGCCGGAGTCCTTCGAACTGCAAAAGCTGCTGCGCCGGATGTCCGACGCCGGCTGCACCCACGCCGTCATGGAGGTATCCTCCCACGCGCTGGTGCTGGACCGGGTCTACGGCATCCGCTTTGCCGTGGGTATTTTTACCAATCTCAGTCAGGATCACCTGGATTTCCACCGCACCATGGAGGAATATTGCGACGCCAAGGCTATTTTGTTTGACCGCTGCGATATCGGCGTGTATAATGCCGATGATCCATGGCATACCCGGCTGCTGCAAAACGCCACCTGCCCCCGGAAATTCTCCTACGCCATCCACGCCGACGCGGATCTGAAGGCCAAGTCCGTACAGCTCCACCCCGGCAGCGTGGCATTTGATGTCGAGGCGGACACAGAGTGGGCGCACGTGCAGGTGGGGATCCCCGCCCAGTTCACCGTCTACAACGCGCTGGACGCCATGGCGTGCTGCTGGAATCTGGGTGTGCCGCTGGTGGAGTGCGCCGACGCGCTGGCCCGGAACCACGGCGTCAAGGGCCGCATGGAGATCATCCCCACCCCCGGCAAGGACTACACCATCCTCAACGACTACTCCCACAAGCCCGACGCGCTGGAGAACGTGCTGGAGTCGGTGAACGGCTTTGCCAAGGGCCGCACCGTGGTGCTGTTCGGCTGCGGCGGTGACCGGGATAAGACGAAGCGCCCCGTCATGGGCGGCATCGCCGCACGGCTGGCGGACTTTGTCATCGTCACCAGCGACAACCCCCGCACCGAGGAGCCGCAGGCCATCATCGACGACATTCTGGCGGGTATGCGGGACACCGACACGCCCTATGTGGCCATCCCCGACCGGGTGGAGGCCATCCACTACGCCATGGACCACGCCCAGAGCGGCGACGTCATCATTCTGGCCGGCAAGGGCCACGAGGACTATCAGGAGATCAACCACGTCCACTATCCCATGGATGAGCGGGTCATCGTGGCGGAACACCTGAAGGAAATGCAGAAATAAAGAAAAGACCTCCGCGGAGCGCGGAGGGAAGGAGCGAGTAAGTATGGGTTTTATGGAGATCGTGCTGCCGCTGGTGGTCAGCTTTGTCATCACCGCCGCGGCGGGCCGGCTGCTGATCCCGGCGCTGCGGCGGCTGAAGGCCGGGCAGTCCATCAAGGAGATCGGCCCCACGTGGCACATGACGAAGCAAGGTACCCCCACCATGGGCGGTGTGATGTTCATCATCGGCATCGGCATCACCATTCTGGCGCTGGGGTGGCGGCACATGATGGCAGGCGAGTTTGCCCATCTGTACGTCTATCTCTTCGCGCTGGTGTTCGGCGCTATCGGATTTATCGATGACTATCAGAAGGTGAAGCACCACCACAACACCGGCCTGACGGCGCTGCAAAAGTTCGCCTTGCAGCTGGCGGCGGCGGTGGCGTTTCTGTGTCTCATGCGGCTTGAGGGACTGCTGACCCCCAATCTCTATATCCCCTTCTGGAACACCCATCTGGTGCTGCCGTGGCCGGTGTACCTCATCTTCGCCGCCTTCGTCATCGTGGGTACGGTGAACGCCGTCAACATCACCGACGGTCTGGACGGTCTCAGCACCAGCGTCACCATCCCCGTGGCGGTCTTTTTCACGGTCATGGCGGTGGTCTGGCCGGGCTTTGCCCAGCTTGGCACGTTTTCCGCCGCTATGGTAGGCGGTCTGGCAGGCTTTCTGCTGTATAACCACTACCCCGCCAAGGTGTTCATGGGCGACACCGGCTCCCTGTTTCTGGGCGGCGCGGTGGCGGCGCTGGCATTTGCCTACGATATGCCGCTGGTGCTGCTGCTGGTGGGTATCGTCTATATCTGCGAGACCCTGTCGGATATCATTCAGGTGACATACTTCAAGCTGACCCACGGCAAGCGCATCTTCAAGATGGCGCCGCTGCACCATCACTTCGAGATGTGCGGCTGGAAGGAGACGAAGATCGTGGCGGTGTTCTCCACCGTCAGCGCCCTGTTCTGCCTGCTGGCCTACTTCGCCGTGTACCAGCGCTTCAGCTTCTAAAAAACACTACGCAGTCGGGAGAGGAGGGACAGCCGTGACCCGCGACGAATACCGGGCGCAGAAGGCCGCCAAGGAGCGGATGCGCCGGACGGAGCAAAAGCACAAACAGGCTGCCAAGGGCTCCATGGACGTCCCCTTCCTCATCCTGACGCTGCTGCTGACGGTGATCGGCCTGATCATGCTGTTCTCCGCCAGCTTTCCCCGCGCCTACTACGACACAGGGGACGGCACCTTCTACTTCAAGCGGCAGGCAATGTTCGCCGCGGTGGGTCTGGTGACCATGTTCGTGGTGGGCAAGGTCAACTACCAGCGCTGGCGGGGCGCATCCCGTATACTGGTGGGTTTGGCGCTTTTCCTGCTGATTTTGGTCATCATCCCCCACAACCCACTGGCCATCACCGCCAACAACGCCACCCGCTGGCTGGGCATCGAGGGCTTTCTCTCTTTCCAGCCGTCGGAGATCGCCAAGCTGGCGGTCATCGTCTACTTCTCCGACACCATCTCAAAAAAACGAGAGAAAATGCTGACGTGGCGGCAGGGCATCCTGCCCTATGCGGCGCTGCTGGGCGTCATCTCCGTGCTGATGATGCTGGAGCCCCACCTGTCCGGCACGGTGCTGATCCTGTGTACCGGCGCGGTGCTGATGATCGTCGGCGGTATTCAGGCCTGGCTGGTAGCCGTCGGCATCGGCGGCGTGGGCGCTGTGGGCTTCCTGTTTGTCAAGCTGGCGGAAAAGGGTATCATCAAGTACGGCTCCGCCCGTATCGCCATGTGGCACGACCCGTGGCTGGACTACTCCGGCGACGGCTACCAGCTGGCGCAGAGCCTGATCACCATCGGCTCCGGCGGCCTGCTGGGCGTGGGGTTGGGACGCAGCCGCCAGAAATTCCTGTACCTGCCTGAGCAGTACAACGACTTTATCTTCTCCGTGGTGTGCGAGGAGCTGGGTCTGATCGGCGCCTGCGTCATCATGCTCATCTTCGCCCTGCTGATCCTGCGGGGCTTCTGGATCGCCCTCCACGCCCGCGACCGGTTCGGTGCGCTGCTGGTGGTGGGTATCATGACCCACCTTGCCTTGCAGACCTTCCTGAATATCGCGGTGGTGTCCGGCTTCGTGCCTACCACCGGTATCTCCCTGCCCTTCTTCAGCTACGGCGGCACGGCGCTGTGCTTGCAGCTGGTGGAAATGGGCATCGTACTCAGCGTATCCCGGCAGATCCCCGCGCCCAAGGCGGGGTAACGCGCCGCCACGGCAAAATCTGACAACAAACCGTATCTTTTTCCAAGAAAATTACGGAACGTATATAAAAACAGCAAGAGGAGTTTGCAATGAGAGTCATTTTCACCTGCGGAGGCACCGCGGGACACGTCAATCCGGCGCTGGCACTGGCAGGGCTTATGCGGCAGCGCGACCCCCAGACCGCCGTGCTGTTCGTGGGTACGCCCGACGGCATGGAGCGGGAGCTGGCGGCCAAGGCGGGCTACGACTACGCCGCCGTGGAGGTCAGCAGCTTCCGCCGCTCCATGAAGCCGGAGGCGGTGCGCCACAACCTCCACGCAGCAGGCGCGCTGGTTCGCTCGCGAAAGACCGCCAAGGCCATCCTGCGGGAGTTCAGGCCCGATCTGGTGGTGGGCACCGGCGGCTACGCCAGCTTCCCCATGGTGCGGGCGGCGTCGCTGGCCCACATCCCCACGGCGGTGCATGAGAGCAATTCCGTGCCCGGCCTGACCACCAAGATGCTGGAGGATTTCGCAGACGTCATCATGGTGGGGTTCGAGGACTGCCGGCAGCACTACCGCCACCCGGAGCGCATCATGGTCACCGGCACCCCGGTGCGGGGCGATTTCTTCACCAAAACGCCGGAGGAGGCGCGGCAGGAGTTGGGCTTTGACGACGGGCGTCCTGTTGTGGTATCCTTTTGGGGTAGTCTGGGCGCCAGCCATATGAACGAGGCCATGCTGGACTTCTTCGAGGAGGAGCGAAAAAACGGCTTCCCCTTCCACCATATCCACGCCGTCGGCAAGGGCGGCTGGCCGGCAATGGAAAGTGCTTTACAGCAGCGCGGACTGAACGACTGCCCCGCGCTGGATGTGCGGCAGTATATCTACAACATGGCCACGGTGATGCGCGGCGCCGATCTGGTGATCTGCCGGGCGGGCGCCTCTACCATCAGTGAGCTGACGGCGCTGGGGATGCCCGCCATTATGGTGCCGTCCCCCTACGTCACCAACAACCATCAGGAGAAGAACGCCCGGCTGCTGGAGGCCCATGGCGGCGCGGAGGTGCTGCTGGAGCGCGAGGCCAACGGTGCGGCGCTGTACCGTGCCGCGGCGGATATCCTGCGCTCCCCCGACAAGCAGACGCGGATGAAGCAGGGTATGCTCTCGCTGGGCATCCCCGACGCCACGGAGCGGATCTACGAGACGATCATGGCGCTGGTCAAGTAAAGCATATTCACACCCTGCCCCTGTCCCCTCATACAATGTCGTACAGCGACTATGAAGGGCGGGAGGGGTTTTATGGGGTCTATCACCATAGAGGGAGGCCACCGGCTGGGCGGCGACGTAACGGTGCAGGGAGCCAAGAACAGTGTGCTGCCTATTCTGGCGGCCACGCTGCTGTGCGGCGGCGAATGCCGCATCCGGCGGTGTCCGCATCTGAGCGATGTGGACGCGGCGGCGGATATCCTGCGGTACTTAGGGTGCAAGGTGGACTGGTCGGACGGCGACCTGCTGGTGGACAGCCGGGTGCTGACACGGTGCGACATCCCCCAGACGCTGATGCGGCGGATGCGCTCATCGGTCATCTTTTTGGGGGCGATCCTGGCCCGCTGCGGCTGGGCGGAGCTGAGCTATCCCGGCGGCTGCGAGCTGGGGCCGCGGCCCATCGATCTGCATCTGGCGGCGCTGCGGACACTGG
>OGYN01001741.1_pt1 | contig 17085 bp, 16 predicted proteins | sample 1576551 | NCBI WGS metagenome assembly OGYN01 (sample SAMEA3541589, study PRJEB24748) | human gut metagenome | biome: human gut; feature: human-associated habitat; material: faeces | place: China | collected 2012 | reverse complement strand
GTTCTACTTCTAAATGACCAGTTTCCTTATTTCTAATATAGCCATAAGGTGCTTTACTAGGATGAATACGTTCTAATGCCATTTCTTCCATAGCACGTTTAGTTCTTGCACCAATCTCTTTTCTTTCTCTTTGGCCAAATACTAAATTCATCCCAAAAATCATTTCACCATTAGCAGTAGATACATCATAAGGTTCGAGTATTAGTTCTATTTTTACATCATGCTCTTCACAATAATTAAGTAGCCAAAACCCATCATAATTATTTCTAGTTAATCTATCTACTTTAATGGCAATTAACTTATCAATTTTCTTTGATTTGATATCTTTAAGTAATCTTTGCATTTCGGGTCTCATCAAATCTTTTCCAGAATGTCCAGCATCATTATAGACATCAACAATATCATATTCATTCTTTTCACAATATTCTTTAATCATTCTAAGTTGTGAATCAATAGAATAACCATTATCTCTTTGATCATCAGTTGATACTCTTACATAAATTCCACATCTCATAAATTTTTCCTCCTTTCATTAAATTTCCAAGAAATATTAAAATATACCTCTCGTATGTTTCCTCACTCAAACTAAAAATAGCAGACACTAAATTAAAAATTTTAACATTCCTCATTAGTTTCCTCACTCAAAGGAACTTTTACGAAGTCAGATTTAATATATTTCTCTATATGTTTCCTCACAAATAAGCAAAATGTATAGTCTAAAATTAAAACCTTTTCAAAAGTTGTGTAATTTCTTTAATATTGTACTTTTGATTATTTTGTTTAATATAAAATGGCTTATTTGATATTTCATTAACTTTGTATTCAAGTATTGTAAGAGTAGCAGGATATGTAATTTGATATTCAGTAGGTGTTATTACTTTTAAGTTGGTATGTATAATAGTTTTAATTTTTCCTAATTTAACCTTATATTTAAATTCTTTTAAGATGTCGGTTAAATCTTTATTAGGTTTTAGATTTTCAATTACTTCAAATTCAAGCATGAAAAAAGTCCTCCTTTCTAGAAAGAGAACTTTTAAAGTTTTATATAAAAATAAAAACTTACGAACAATTAAGTCCGTAAGTTGATTTCAAATGGAGCGGGTAGCGAGAATCGAACTCGCGCAACCAGGTCGGAAGCATGGGATTCTACCACTAAACTATACCCGCAACTACCTTTATATTATAACCTTTATTTAATAAAAATTCAAGTAAAAAGGCAAGAAAAAATTCTCGCCCTAAAATCATCTATCAAAATCATCATCAGCCAACTTATCTCCCCCAGTTATATTTCTAAAACTTAAAAATTTATTTTTTATAATTTTGCTATGGGGCATAAAATCTGCAATTTCTTTAGCCTTTTTAAAATTATTTTGATTCATATAAAGTTCAAGTAATTGTTCTTGTATAGGTTCATACCATTTAAAGTTATCAGCAATTTTAACCGCTTCTTCATCTTTCCATTTTTTAATATATATTGTAACTAACTGTGATTGTATAGGAGCATAATTGGGGAATCTTTTAGCTAACTTTTCTGCCTTATCATACTCCCCTTTTAACATATAAATAGTAATTAATTGTGACTGTATTGGTAAATATTCAGAAAACTCCTTTGCCTTTTGTTCAGCCTCATCCAACATTTTCTCTTTTGCAGATTCTTTCCACTTCTCTATATAAATAGAAATTAATTGAGACTGCATTATAGGAAATTTAGGATATTTGTTAATTACCATTTGAGCCTTATCATATAGCCTTTGATTAATATAAGCTGTAACCAACTGTGACTGAATTTCAGCACAATCAAATTTTTTTGCTATCTCCTCTACCTTATTGTATTTTTCTTGCAATAAATATACAGAAATTAAATTTGACTGTATTACCTCACTTTTATCATTTTCTCCAAGCTTTATAGCCTCATCATATTCTTTCTTTTTAATATAAACATCCATTAATTTAGATTTTATTATTATATTATCTGGATGTTTTTTAGCAATATCTTCTGCTTCATTATATCTCTCAGTTTTAATATAAATACTCATTAATTGTGATTGCATAATTATATTGTCTGGAAATCTCTTCGCAATTTCCTCACCTTTTTTATAATCTGATATAATTATCAATACTTGAACAACCTTTGATTGAAATATGACATTATCTGGGTATTTTTTTGCAATATTTATTGCCTCTTTATATCTCCCAGTTTTAATATATGCTGTCATTAGCTGAGATTGTAAAGTTTCATACTGATTTTGTGTCACTTTATTTTCTGGAAATCTTTTTACAACTTTTTCTATATTTGTATAATTTTCTAATTCTATATAAGCTGTTATCAACCTTGATTGTATATTTGCATTATTAGGAAATCTTGATGCAATATTTTCTATTTCTTCGTAATTTTTCTGTTTTAAATATATTGTTATTAGTTGTGCTTGTATTATATCAATATCAGGATATTTCTTAGCTAATATTTCCGCTTCTTTATATCTTCCATTTTGTGTATATATTCTTATTTGTTTAGAATCTTGAACCTCTTTTTGCCAATTCTTTAATTCTTCTTTAGAAATAAAACCTGTATAATGTTTAACATTAATCTCACCATATATCTCTTCGACCTTGCTTGAATTCCTTGACATTGTGCGCTGAACTTTATTCTTTATTTTTCTTTTTATAAATTGTTCCTTCCATTTTTTTAATTGTGTTAGTGTTATAAAATCTTTATAATAAAGACTATTTAATTCTTCATATATTTTTTCTATTGGCGTAAATTTCATTTTTTCCTGAATTTGCAACTTAAATTTTGATTTTAGCAATTGGTTTTTCCAGCCCTCCAAAATCTCCATTGTAATAAACTTTTCATAATACTCAGTTATTAAATCATTGTATATTTTATCTGTTGTTTCATGTTCCATTCTTTTTTGAATTCTCTTTTTAAACTCATTTGAATAATTCATATTATTACACCTTTATAACTTTTTACCTTCATTATATTTTATTAAATTTCCAAATAACTTTCTTCTGCCATAAATTCTTCATTATCATATTTAGGAATAATATAGTCTGGAGTTCCATAATCTACTATTTTTCCTTTTTCAATAACTAAAATATTATCCATATCTTTTAATGTTGATAATCGATGAGCTATACATATAATAGTTTGATCATCAAAATACTTATTTATATTTTTTTGTATTTTAAATTCTGTATTATTATCCAAACTACTGGTAGCCTCATCAAATATAACAATTTTAGAATCTCTTAAAAATATTCTAGCTAATGCTATTCTTTGCCTTTGCCCTCCTGATAGTTTTATTCCTCTCTCTCCCACAATTGTATCATATTTATATTCTAAACTTTCTATAAAATTATGAAGTTCAGCCTTTTTGGCTGCATTATATATTTCTTCATCTGTTGCATCCGGCTTTGCTATTTTTATATTATTATAAATAGTAGAATGTAGCAATATTGTTTCTTGAGGTACATAAGTTAAATTACTATATAATGAATTAGTATTATAGTTTGAAATATCTTTATTATCTATATAAATACTTCCATGTTGTGGAGTATAAAACTTAAATATCAAATTAACTAGTGTTGTTTTTCCACTTCCACTAACCCCTATAATTCCTACTTTTTGTTTATCTTTAATTTCTAGATTAAAATCTTTAAAAATATAATTTTTATTATATTTAAATGACATATCCCTAAATTCAATTTTGCCTGTATCTATTTGTATATATTTTTCATTACTATCTTGTATATTATCTTTAGTATACAAAAGTTCATAACTATTTTTCAGTTTTACCATAATCTCACCTATATGTATATATGACCATGTGAAAGAAGTAGTTTGACTCTTTAAAGAAATCATAGCATTTATAAAAAATATAAAATTTCCTAATGTCATCATACCTTTTTCAAATAAAGAAATTGAGTATATCATCAATATGCTTAAAACTGCAATATACACCACATTTGCTATGGCTCCAAAAGCAAATTCTTTTATAGAAGCTTTATTTCTATAAAAATTCACTTCTTGTTTTTTAGATTTTAAATTTTTTGAAAAATTTTGTACAGAATTATATAATCTAAGTGATGTAAAATTTAATACAGCATCATTCAATATTCCATTATATTCCCTATTATATTCTTCCGATTTTTTTATTGCTGGCAAATATCTTTTTGAAAAATATATTAACCTTGATACTATTATTCCCGTAAAAAGTATTGTTGCAGTAATAAAAATATTTATATTAATTGTATATAAAACAATTAAACTACTTATCATAGAAGTCAATAAAGAAATAAATTTAGTTGTTATCTGAGTATTTAAGTTAGTAATTTCATTATTTATTTCATTAATTGCTGTTGATATCTTCCCTGTATAATTATCTGTAAAAAAGGAATACGTTTTTTTATCCAAAATATTAAATAACTTTTCCGAAATATATGGTGTCTGCTTTTTTACCATATGTATTGTTCTTGTTATATTAGAAGTATAATAAAATATCAATTCCAAAACAATAACACATAATAAAATAATTATAGTTTTATATAAATCCGTTGTTTGGAAATTCTCCATACTTGGTAAATCAATTATTCCTTTTATTATATATTGTTTAACTAAATCTAATATTTGTGAAATAATCATACAACCTATCATAATAAATGTTAAAGACTTTACTGGCTTATATAAAGACAATACAAATTTTCTAAAATTTCCCTTCATTTTTTCTCCTTTTATTGTTTAATTCAAAATGAAAATTATCTTAAATTTATCAAATAATGTATAACAGCTTTGATTATAACATAACATTTTATTTTTTTCATTAAATTTTACAAAATAAAACAAAAACACCTATAAGTATTTTAAAATATGTCGAAATATGTTACTATAGTAAAAACTTAACATTTGTAGATGATATAAAGTTAAGGTTTTGAAACTTTAGAAACAGCTAGTTATCATCTTGTTTATTTAATCATTATATAGGAGGAATACTGGTGAAACGATTATTAAAAATTAGTTTTGATTTATCGTTATTATCTTTTATACCAATAATTTCATGGTTTTTATTAGGTATAATTGTTGATAAAAATTTAATTAATATCTTTACTTTGACTTACCCATTACAATTTATATACTATATACTAAAATCAATATTTTCTACTGGTGCAAACATAAATAAAGAAAAAGACAATAATAAAAATGCTGTAATGTCTGGTATGTTTATAGGAACCATTGTTGCAATTATTATTTTCTTAATAATTTTAATTAATATTGATAATTATATAATTTTTATGAACATGGATGTTAACATATATAAAACATTTACAATATATTCTGTATTACAATTATTTGTTTGTTTAGAGTTTGCAATGATATTAAATAAATTATATTATGAAGAAAAAAATTCACTAGCAAATAAATATTCCCTAATATTTAATTTATTAAATTTTATATTATTGATTGGTACATCTTTAATAACAAAAAATCAAATTACCATAATTACAGTAACTCTAATCCCTTTGGCTTTATTTACTATATATATTTATGTAAAAAATAATGAAAAATTCAAATTACAATTAGATATAATAAAATGTATAAAATATGATTCAACAGAGTTATTTAACAATATTGCATTTTTCTTGATTTTTTTATTTGGACTAAGCAACGCTTTAGAATTTGGAGAGCAATTTTCACTTGCCCTTACATTTGTAGCACTTATAACAGATACTCAATGGGATACTACAGATGCTATAGTTACTGCTGCTACAATTGATATTAGTAAAAATAACTTTAATTATAAAGAGCACAGGAATAACGCTTATAAATTATTAGGTATACTCTTCTTGACAAGCTTATTTATGTTTGTGTGTTTATATGGATTTTATGATTTAGACTTTAAAATTACAATGATTTATTTTGGATTTGAAATTATTAACTTCATTATGTATCCTATATACAGAATTAAAACTTGTTATTTGCAATTAGAATGGTCTGCACTTAAAACAACAACAAATAAAATTATTTCTTCTATTTTGAGAATGATAATGTCTCTTTTAAAAACACCTTTTTGCACTGGTATTGGACAATTGTGTTCATCAATCTACCAATTTATTTCTGTTAGTATATTTTTTAAGCAAAACTATAATATAGATAAAACAGGAAAAGTAACAAAAAAATTATGAAATTATTATTAGATGAAAGTAACAATAAAATATTTGAAGAATTTATAAAAACATGTAAGGGGATAAAAAATGAAACAATAAAAACTCACGAACTTTAATTAGTCCGTGAGCTATTTTATGCAACAATTAAGTAACATTTTACAAACCATCCCCCTCTTTTTTAAAGAATTATAATGAAATCATATTAAATTTCAATGGAGTATGGAAAATTTGGATATTTCATAGTATAATATAAAAGTAATAATATATGTCGGAGGAAATAATGTTAAGAATAGGTTCTAAAAAAGATGGAATACAATATAAAAAAAGGATTTGTGCTTATGCTATAATTGAAAGAATTAAAGATAAAAAAATTGCTATTGCTACTGACAAATCTGATATTTATTTTCTTTTAGGTGGAGGGCGCGAAAAAGATGAATTAATAGAAGAAACTCTTAAACGTGAAATTATTGAAGAAACAGGTTATTCATTAACAGATGTAAAATTCTTTGATAAGATTAATTCTTGGTGTTATAACGCTAAATACGGATATCTAGATGTTGAAGCAACAATATACATTGCGAAACTTGATAAAAAAATCTTAGCACCAATAGAAAAGGATCATAGAATTCTTTGGGTTTCACCATTAGAGTATAAAGATAAGCTATATCATGAGTACCAAAGATATATATTAAATAAATATATTTTAAAGGAGGAAAAATAATGAAAAATGATATTATATATTCACAAACAACAAGAATTGTGGGTGAAAAAAATAATGTTGATAATTTTAAATTAGGAATAAAAAGATTGGAAGATTCTAAATTTAATTATGCTAACTTAAATTTTTTTGAAATACAAGAACTACTTGATAAAGATAACTATAAAAATATATTTAGAGATTTAATTAAATTTTTAAAAGATTCATCTATAACATTTAATATTGCTCATGCCCCTATTCATTATCCATTCTTCTTTAATACTTACTATAAAAGAAATGATATAGATATATTAAAGAATAGAATATTAAAAGCTCTTGATATTTCAAAAGAAGTTGGTGTAAAAAGAATAGTTATTCATGTAGGTACATATTTAGATGAAAATTATAATTACGATATCGATAAATCTATAGAACACAATATAAAATATTTAGAACCTTTTGTAGAAAAAGCAATTGAAAATAATATTTTAATAGCAATTGAAAATGGAACTCAGATGGAAAAAGATGAACCTTTATTTAGAAATACAGCGCCTTATATAGATGAACTTATCAAAATAGTTGAATATTATAATAAAAAATATGCAAAAGAAGTATTAGGTATTTGTTTTGACTTTGGTCATGCCAATGTTGGAAATCTAGATATGTACAACGAAATAATTAAAATTGGTAATAAATTAATTGTCACTCATATACATGATAATTACGGAACAGATTCTCATAACCAGCCATTTGATGGAACTGTTAATTGGGATGATGTTAGAAAGGCTTTAACAGATATTAATTATAATGGAGAGCTAACATCAGAAGTAAGATATTCAAAAGAAGAACTAGCTGATTCTTCCAATATTAATAAAACTTATGATTTAATAAAAAAAATACACTTAGGTTATTAATACTACACTATTTGAAAGGACATGTAAATTCCCATAATAGAATTTACATGGAATTATAGAGAACACTTAATTGTTTTACGATATGATGATTATAATTAAAATACTTGGAGGTATATATATGAATAAAAATTATGTTGTTATAATGCTATTTAATAAGAATTATAATAAAGTGCTTCTTGTTAAAAGAAGTAAAAATCCTTATAAAGGTTGTTGGAATGGAATTGGAGGAAAAATAGAAAGTGGTGAAACTCCAGTTGAAGCAGCAAGAAGAGAGTGCAAAGAAGAAACCGGTATTTCCATGAATAAACCTAAATTATTAGTTACATATGTATATCCAGAAGACAATATACTAAATAGTAATACCAAGTTAAACGTTATATATGATTGTGTAGATGAAGTTTATGTCACTGATAATAGTGAAGGACATTACGAATGGAAAAATATTGATTTTGTTATGAATTCTTATAACAAAGAAATTGCAGGATTATCAAACTTAAACCAATTTATTAAAGAGATCTTTGATTTAGAAAATATTAAAAAATTTTATGATTGTGTGAATAATAAAGATTTTATAAGCAATAAAAATATTACCGTAGTAATAGATGGACAAGCTGGAAGCTGTGGAAAAGGAAAAATTTGTGGCTATTTAGCCAAACATACCAATTTTTCTATGGCAACCAATAATTGGTCAAGCAATGCTGGCCATACATATGTAGATGATAATGGAAAAAAAATTATAGTTAGTCATTTACCTATGGCAATGGTAAATTCAAATTGTAAATTAGTTTTAAATGCAGGATGTGTTATAACACCAGAAATATTGTTTGATGAAATTAGAAAATATTCTGATTTAATCGGAAATAGAAAAATTTATATTAACCCAAGGGCTATGATAATACAAAACCGCCATCGTGAAGAAGAGAAAAAAATAATTAAAAGTGGTTCTACCTTTAAAGGTTGTGGTGTTGCCCAGGCAGAAAAAATAATTAGAAAACCTGGTACTATTTTAGCAAAAGATTATTTTAAAACCCTTCCTAATGATATGAAAAATAAAATCGAAATAGTTGACACCGCGATAATGATTAATAATTGTACTGAAGATATTTTAATAGAAGGATCTCAGGGACAAGATTTAGATATAAATTATGGATTGGATTATCCTAATGTTACAAGTAGAATGTGTAGTACTAGTCAATTAATAGCAGATGCAGGATGTAGTCCATTTAAAGTAAAAGAAATTTATATGATTATTAGGCCCTATCCAATTAGAATAAGCAATAAAACAAACATAGGAATCGACATATATAGTGGTGATTATGCTGGAAGCAAAGAGATATCTTGGGAAGAAGTAAAAAAAAGAAGTGGCTGTAATATTGAACTAAAAGAATATACAACTGTAACAAAAAAAGTCAGAAGAGTTTTTGAAATGAATTGGGAAAGATTAAAATATAACGTTATGATTAATCAACCTACACAAATTGTATTAAATTTTGCCCAATATATTGATTGGAAAGCATATAAATGTAGAGACTATAAAAAACTTCCTAATAAAGTGTTAGAATTTATAAAAAAGATAGAAGAAGAAACTAATGTACCAGTTACTATAATTGGGACAGGTGAATGTGAATCTGATATTATAGATTTAAGGAAATAATAACTAAAAAGATCAGCTTCTAAAAATATATATTAATTGTTATTAAATTGCAATGAATGTATAGAAAAAATTAGTTCTATATAGTATAATTTTTATAGTTTGAAATTTGTAAAAGTTTGGAGGATATACATGAATATAGGAATAGATATAGATAATGTTATTTCAAATTATAAAAGAAAAAAAGTAAATGTTATATTAGATACTGATACTTATAATGAATGTGATGACCAATTTGCATTATCATATTTAATAAAATCAAACTTATTTAATATTGAAGCAATTACAGTTGCACCACATTCTCATCATTCCATAAGAGATGTAAAAGTAAAAGATGGACAAGAATTAAGTTATAATGAAATTTTAAAAATATGCAATTGGTTGAATTTTAAAACGAATAATAAAGTATTTAAGGGTTCAATGGATTACATTCAAAATGGTTATGATGAAACAAATGATGCTGTAAATAAAATTATAGAAATTGCTTTAAAAAATAATAAAACTTATATATTAGGAATTGGCGCTATTACTAATATTGCTTTAGCAATCAAAAAAGAACCAAAAATAGTAAATAAAATAGAAATTATTTGGTTAGGTGGCAATGAACTAGGCTATAAAGATAACCTTGAATATAATTTTAGACAAGATGTTGAAGCTGTAAAAATAGTATTTGAATCAGAAGTGAAGTTAACTATACTTCCTTGTAAAAATATTGTTTCAGAATTAAGAATTGATATTAATACCTTAAAAAAATATTTAAAAAACAAATCAGAATTATGTAATTATTTAATTGAAAGATTTTATAATGATGGATATCACGGAATACAAGAATCAAGAGTAATATGGGATATATCAGTAATAGCTTATATGATAAATAAAAATTGGTTTGAAACAAAACGAATAAGCTGTCCGAATGTGAGAGAAGATACTTCTTATGAAACAACAAATAATAGACATAATATTACCTTTGTTTCTAAATTAGATAGAAATAAAATATATGAGGATTTATTTTTAAAGTTAGGAGAATAAAAATGAAATTAACAAGCAAAGAGGCTTTAGATTTGTTAAATGAAAATATTGGTAAAACTTCAAGTGATAAATGGATAAAGCATTCTAAAAACGTAGGTTATGTAGCAGGTGTTATAGCAAGTAATATAAATTTGGATAGTGATTTTGCAAAGACATTAGGATATATACATGATATCGGTAAAAAGTATGGATTGAATAGTGATGATGGAGTAATACCTCATGCTATAAATGGTTATAATTATATTAAGTCTTTAGGCTATGATGAAGATTATGCAAGTATATGTATAAAACATTCTTTTTTAAATAATGATATCAACTGTTTAGCAAATGATAGAGATTATACTGATTCAAGTAATCAAAACTATCAGTTTATAAAAGAATATATAAAAAAAGAATATACAATTTATGAAAAAATAATTAATTTATGTGATTTGATGTGTACTGACAAAATATATACAGTAGATAAAAGAATGATGGACTTACTTTTAAGGCACGGAGTATATAAAAATACGCATTATCATATAAAAGAAACATATAAATTAAAAGAATATTTTGATAATTTATTAGGATATAATTTGTATGACTTGTTTCCAGAAATAAAAGAAAATTTATAAAAAGATTTGTAAATTCCCATATAAGAATTTGTGCAGGAGTACAAATTCAGTGCTGGCTAGACATAGATTTCATTCCAATATTCAAAAAAAGAGGATTAAATTATTTTGATAATTTTTCCTCTTTTTTGATATTATTTATTATAAAAAAACTTACGAACTTTTCAGTCCATAAGTTGATTTCAATGGAGCAGGTAGTGGGAATCGAACCCACGTCATCAGCTTGGAAGGCTGAGGTTCTACCATTGAACTACACCTGCGTGTTTGTCAGGAGATTTGGAGCAGGTAGTGGGAATCGAACCCACGTCATCAGCTTGGAAGGCTGAGGTTCTACCATTGAACTACACCTGCATGTTTCTCCTGACATTTATAGATTATAATAGTTTTTTATTATTTTGTCAAGCAATTTTTTAAAATATTTTATTTTTTACAATAATTGTTACAATTTTTTAGTTTTTAATTTACATTTTTAATCCGGTATACTTTAAATCAAAGAAAAATTCAACCCCATCTTCTTTATTTATTACACCATAATCTTGTTCATAATTATTCATAACAGCTTTTACAAAAGAAAGTCCAATTCCTGTTCCACCATCTGCCCTGTTTCTTGACTCATCAACTTTATAAAATCTGTTCCATATTCTCATTAAATTTTCTTCTTTAATATTATCGCCAGTATTAAAAACCTTAACTCTTACAATCTGTTTATCTTCATTTAATTCATTTGTAACTTTAATAATCTTCTTTTTATTAACCTCTTTTATATTTTTTATAGCATTAGTAATATAATTAGTTATTACCTGTTCAATATAAAAATCATCTGCAAATACATCAATTTCTCCAGAATTTTCAAATTCAACCTTTATATTTTTTTCTTCAAGCATAACCTTGGATTTTCTTAAAACTTCACTTTCTAATTCAACAATATCAAATACTTTGTTATTAAATTCTCTCTTACCATATTCAAGTTTCATTAATTCTAGCAACTGTTTTACAAGCTTATCCATTTTGTTAATTTCATCTTGAATTACCTCTGCATAAAATTTTCTACTTTCTTCATCTGTATTAACATTTTCTATTAGTCCTTCACTATACCCTTGTATCAAAGCAATTGGAGTTTTTAGTTCATGTGATACATCAGATATAAAACTTTTTCTCATTTCATCTATTTTAGATTTTTCTTCTATGTCCTTTTCTAATTCCATATTAGTATTTCTTAACTGCTTTATAGTCTTTTCAAGTTTATCTGACATTATGTTTATGCTTTTTCCTAAATTATTTATTTCGTCATCTGCATCTGTTATTCTATATTTTTGACTAAAATCTAATTTTGACATTTTTTTTGCTATGTCATTTAATTCAAGTATTGGTTCAGTAAATTTCCTTGAAACTACAAGTATTATTATTCCTCCAATTAGAATTGTAAAACCTGCAATTAAATATAAAAAGTTATTTGAAATACGTACACTATCTTCTATTGCAGTAACTGGCATCCTTAAATATAATGTATAACCATTATCTAATTTGCCACTAAAAAATATATAAGTTATTCCATTTTTATAATCCTTTAATTTCTTCATTGTATATGTATCTGTCTTTTCTAAAATCTCTTCTGCGTTAATACTTATTTTATTTTTTATTGCATTTATTTCCTCAAAACTCCATACAAGGTTTTTTTCTGAACTATATACATTTTCACGTGAATTATTTCTTATTAAAATATCAAAATTATTTTTTATTGATATTTTTTCTAATTCCGCTTCTATATAGTCTTCATCCATTTGATTATTATAATATATATTTATTTGATTATATACATTTTTTAATGTATTTTCCTTATTTAACATGTAATATGATTCTAATACAACATTATTAATAATTATTAGTAATAATATTATAATTAATATAGAAATGCTTAATGTTAAAAACAACTTTACTCGTACAGATTTAAATGCTTCTTTTAGTTTTTTCATTTACCTTCTCCTTGAATTATTTTATTTCAAATTTGTAACCAACGCCTCTCATTGTTTTTATGTATTTTCCTTTTTTACCTAATTTATGCCTTATCTTTTTTATATGACTATCTATTGTCCTTGAATCACCATAATAGTCATAATTCCAAACATTATTTAATATTTTATCTCTTGAAAGTGCTATATTTTCATTTTCCATTAAATATGTTAATAATTCATATTCTCTTAGGCTTAATTCTAATGTCTTACCATCAACTTTTACAGTCCTTCCTTCTTTATCTAATTCTATTCCACCATAATCTTTAGCAAAACTTTGTGTTTGATTAGTTCTTTTTAATATTGCCTCTACCCTTGCAACCAATATTTTAGGACTAAATGGTTTTGATATATATTCATCTACTCCTAGCTCAAATCCAAACAATTCATCTTGTTCTTCTCCCCTTGCTGTTAACATTATTATTGGAACTTTTGAGTCTTGCCTAATTTGTCTTAGAACAGACCATCCATCTAGCTTAGGCATCATTACATCTAACAATATTAAACTAATTTTATTTCTATTTTCCTCAAAAACTTCTAATGCTTTTTCTCCATCTTCAGCTTCTAAAATGCTAAATCCTTTTGCTCTTAAAAAGTCTTTTATAATTTTTCTCATTCTTTGTTCATCATCTACTATTAATATGCACTTTTCATTCATTTTATCATCTCCTAAAAATTATGTCTTATTATACAAAATATTTATGTCTATTATGTGAATTTTTTTAAATTAAGTAGTTTATAAACAAAAACTGATATAAGACAAGCTTACATCAGTTTTTATTTTACCCCATATAATCTCTTAGTTTTTTACTTCTACTTGGATGTCTTAATTTTCTTAAAGCTTTTGCTTCTATTTGACGAATTCTTTCTCTTGTTACTTGAAATTGGCGTCCAACCTCTTCAAGAGTTCTTGCTTTTCCATCTTCAAGTCCAAATCTTAATTTTAAAACCTTTGCCTCTCTAGGTGTTAATGTATTCATAACTTCTTCTAACTGTTCTTTAAGTAATGTATATGCTGCAGAATCATGTGGAGCTGGACTATCATCATCTTGTATAAAGTCCCCTAAATGACTATCATCTTCTTCTCCTATTGGTGTCTCTAAAGATACTGGGTCTTGTGCTATTTTTTGAATTTCCATAACCTTTTCTACTGGAATTTCCATTTCTTCTGCTATTTCTTCAACACTTGGTTCTCTTCCTAATTGTTGAAGTAAGTGTCTTGAAGTTCTTATTAATTTGTTTATTGTTTCTACCATATGAACTGGTATTCTTATTGTTCTTGCTTGATCTGCTATAGCTCTTGTTATTGCTTGTCTTATCCACCATGTAGCGTAAGTACTAAATTTAAAACCTTTGGTATAGTCAAATTTCTCTACTGCCTTTATTAATCCCATATTTCCTTCTTGTATTAAGTCTAAAAATAACATTCCTCTACCTACATATTTTTTTGCAATACTTACAACTAATCTTAAATTTGATTCTGCAAGTTTTTGTTTTGCTTCTTCATCATCTTCTAAAATTCTTTTGGCTAAATCTAGTTCTTGCTCATATGTTAAAAGTGGTATTCTTCCTATTTCTCTTAAATACATTCTTACAGGATCATCTACATTTATTCCTTCATAACTTGTGTCTGTTATTTCATCTAATTTTAAGTTTTCTACTTCCTTTAAATCTTCAACATCTGGTTCTTCTTCAAAGTCATCATCTCTTAGTAAATCTACTCCTATTTCCTCAAATGCATCAAATACTTGGTCTATTTGGTCTGGCTCTACATCATCTAATTCTTTTGCTAAGTCTTCATATGTTATTTTACCTTTTTCTTTTGCCTTTTTTAATATAGAATTTACCTTTTCATCTTTTACCTTTTTAGCTTCTTCACTTGTTATGTCTTTTTTGTCTTCTTGTTTTTTACCTTTACTATTCTTTTTTATTTCTTCTTTTATTTCTTCTTTTATTTGTTTTTTTCTTGTTGTTTTTGTTTCTTTTTCAATTTCTTTTTTGTTTTCTTCTTCTTTATTTTTAGTAGAAACCTTTTTTGTTTCTTCTATATCTTCTTTTTTATTAGCCATTATTTTTCCTCCTACTTAATTTTTGCTAATTTATATATAATTTCATTAAGTTCATTTAATAAGTTTTCTTGTTCTTCTTTGCCTAAAGTTTGTTTTCTTAGTTCCATTATTTCTTGCTTACGTTCTTGCAACTTATCTTTTTCATAATTTTTTAATAAGTCATCAATTGCTTTTTCTGTATTTTCTATTTCAAAATCTTCTGCAAGTATTGCTGTAACATGGTTTTGTTCTTCTTCAGTCAAATTATCAATTATGCTACTTATATTACTATTTCCTTTTTCAAATTCTTCATACAATTTCTTTGCTATTAGCTTGTCTATTTCATATTTAAAATCTTCTGGCTTTACATTTGGCTTTATTATTTCATACACATTATTTTCCTCATTCAAAAGCAGTGATAAAATTGTATCTTCTCTATTTTTAATTTTCTCAGATACTGCTTTTTCCTGTTTTTTATGTATTATTACTGGCTTAGTTTTTTCTAAGATTTTTTCACTTTTTACATTTGAATATGTTAATTTGTTTACTTGAGCATAAATTGCTTCCTTTGAAATATTATATGTTTTAGAAATGTTTTCAATGTATACTTCTTTTTCTATATTATTATCTACTGATGAAATAATTTTAGCAATTTCGTTTAAAAACTTTATTTTATCACTTGTATTTTCTAAATTTAAATCTTTTTTTAAAATTTTTACTTTATATTCTACAAGTGAAAGAGCTTTTTCCATTAAATTTTGAAACCTTACATTACCATATTTTATAACATATTCATCTGGATCTTTTGCACCTTCCATTTGTAACACTCTCATGTCACATCCCATGTTTTGTAATATTTCAATAGACCTTAAAATCGCTGTTTGTCCGAGCTCCATCTGAGTCAAATCCTAATATTACTTGTTCTGCGCTTCTTCTTAATAGCCATCCTTGATTTTGAGTTAATGCTGTTCCAAGCGCTGCAACCACATTAGTTATACCTCTTTGATGCAATGATATTACATCCATATATCCTTCTACAATTAATATTTTTTTTAATCCACCATGTTTTTTTGCAACATTCAATCCAAATAAATGCCTTCCTTTACTATACACAATATTTTCTGGTGAATTTATATATTTAGGTTTTGAGTCATCTAGTACTCTTCCACCAAAAGCTATAACTCTTCCTCTTTCATCACATATTGGAAACATTAATCTATTTCTATATCTGTCTATAAATTTTCCATTTTCATTTTTATTTACTAAACCAGACTCTAATATTTCTTGTTCTCCAAAGCCTTGCTTTTTTAATTCTTTATAAAGTTCGTCAAATTTGCCTGAAAATCCAATTTGGTACGCTTTTAATGTTTCATTGGCTAATTTTCTTTTCTTTACATATTCTTGTCCCATTTTGGCTTCTGGTTTATATAAATTTTCATGATAAAATTTTGCTGTAAATTCATTTACTTTATAAACTTTTGCCTTTAATTCCTCTTTAGCTGAATCTGCATTATTTTCTAGTGTTGGAAGTACTATATTTGCTCTTGCTGCTAGATTTTGTACTGCCTCTATAAAGCTCATATTTTCTATTTTTGATAAAAATGTATATACATTTCCGCCTACTCCACAGCCAAAGCAGTGAAATATTTGCTTATCTGGTGAGACTGAAAAAGAAGGTGACTTTTCATTATGAAATGGACATAGTCCAAAATAATTTCTTCCGCTTCTTTTTAAATGTACATATTGTGATATTATATCTACTATATCGTTTGATTGCCTTACTTCGTCTATAATTTCATCACTATATCGCACAAAACTTCCTCTCCTTCTATTTAATATACATAATTATATTATTCGACATATTTTACATAAATCCTTCTTTGTTTTTTAAAAAGAATAGAAATTTTACAAAAAATTGCCAACGATTCCGGGTTTAAATGGCAATAAATTGCCATTTAAAC
>OGYN01001721.1_pt1 | contig 17239 bp, 10 predicted proteins | sample 1576551 | NCBI WGS metagenome assembly OGYN01 (sample SAMEA3541589, study PRJEB24748) | human gut metagenome | biome: human gut; feature: human-associated habitat; material: faeces | place: China | collected 2012 | reverse complement strand
CTTCGTCAATCTTAGAAACCGGAATAAACTTCTTACCGCCGAAGATGCGCCATTCGTGCTTCCGGCGTTGACCATGACCGGCCATAACGACGAGGCCTACGCGCTGCTTACCTCCACCGAATGCCCAAGCTGGCTTTACCAAGTGGTTATGGGGGCCACCACCACGTGGGAACGTTGGGATTCCATGCGGGCCGATGGTTCGCTGAACCCCGGCGGCATGACCTCGTTCAACCATTACGCGCTCGGATCGGTGGCGGAATGGATGCATGCCCATATCGGCGGCCTTGAAGCCGTTGAACCCGGCTGGAAGCGGTTCCGTATCGCTCCGGTGATCGGGGGAGATCTCACCCATGCCGAAACCTCTCACATCACCCCATATGGCAAGGCGGAAGTGCAATGGGAAGTCAACGCCAATGTGCTTGATCTGACGGTTGCGGTACCTGCCGGAACCACGGCATTCGTGGATATCGTCGACCATGAGCGCGTCGATCTTGTTGCGGGAACGCATCATCTGCAGATGGCGCTGTAATCGTACGGAATCGTGTGAAATCGTATGAACGAAAGTCCTGCCGAAGCTGAAGCCGAATAAAAGTCGGCGTCGGCAGGACTGCAATCATACCAAAAATGAAAAAAAGCTTTCTTCATCGTATATTTCAAATCATTGCAATATTTCAAAAAAGAACATGCTTCCAAAGGGGGAATCATGACAGCAAACGCATCACGCGAGCCAAGCACCGCAGTATTGGGTGATATCGCACCTGACAGCGGCCGCAAACTGACATCCACCGAAAAATGGCGATTCGGCGTCGGCTTCGTGCTCTTCTCGCTGATTTGGATGGTCGCAGGCACTTCCGGATCGGCCGTGCTGCTGCCGCAACGATTCACCGAACTGAACATAGGCGTGCCCGAAGTGATTCTCGGCACCATGAATTCCGTAGGCTGCGTATTCGCACTGTTCTCCAACGTGATTTTCGGTGCGTTAAGCGACATCACGCGCTCGCGTTTCGGCAAGCGCACGCCATGGATTGTGGCAGGTGGTCTGATTACGGCAGCCGGCTATGTGCTCGCCTTCTCCAGTGCGCAGTTGGTGGGTATTGTGGCCGGATGGTGCATTGTGCAGGTCGGCGTCAACATGATGATCGCTCCGGCTGTGGCAGTGCTGTCCGACCGCATTCCGGAAAACGTGCGTGGTACGTTCTCCGCATTCTATGGTGGTGCGCAGATCGTCGGATCATCCGCCGGAACGTTCCTCGGATCGAAATTCATTGAAAACATGGGCACCGGATTTGCGATCGGTGCGGCACTGTTCGCAGTCACCGGTATCGTGACCGTGCTGATCTGGCCGCGCGAACGCTCCTCGGCTGCTTCTGTGGCTTCCGTCGAGTCTTCGGATGCCACCGCAAAGCTCGACGTCAAGCAGTTGCTGCGTTCGTTCATTCCTCCTACCAAGAATTGCCGAGATTTTTACTTGGCATTGATGGGCAGATTGCTGCTTATCTTGGGTTGGAACATGATTTCCGGCTATCAGCTGTATATTCTGCAGAAATACTGCGGGTTGAGCGTAAAGGATTCCGCGGCGACGATTTCCACCATGTCGGTGATTTCCATGGTTGTGCTGATCGTCACGTCCATGGTGTCGGGTCCGCTGTCGGACCGTCTGCAGCGCCGCAAGGTCATCGTGGCGATCGGTTCGGTGATTATCGCGATTGGTGTGGCCATTCCGTGTTTCATGCCGAATGCTTTGGGCATGATGCTGTTTGCAGGCATCGGCGGTGCCGGTTATGGCATTTACATTGCCGTCGATCAGGCGTTGAACGTCGATGTGTTGCCAAGTCAGGAAGAAGCTGGTAAGGATCTGGGCATTCTGAATCTTGCCAACACCGTTGGTCAGGTGCTTGCGCCTGTGGTTGTCGGTGCGATTGTGCTTGCCACTGGCAGTTATGCGGCGCTGTTCCCAATCGCTGTGGTCGCGGTGCTGCTGGGTGCGGTGTTCATCATGCTGATTCGCAGGGTGAAGTAGCTGCGGTGATGCGCAATGTGCTGGCGATTGCGGCACAGGTGATTTCGACATTGCGTTCCGTGTTGGCGATCAACGTTGTAAGATCTGCTGGCCCGGGCGCAATGCCGAATGTTGCGATAATGCCGGTTTCGTTCAGCGCTTCGACGGTGTGTGGGTCACGGGTTACCGTTCCGCCGATGGCAATGGTTGGTTTTCCTTGCGATTGCGCCAATTTTGCAATGCCGCTTGGCACTTTGCCGTATGGCGTTTGACTGTCGATAGAACCTTCTCCGGTGATGACGACGTCAGCCCAAGCGCACGCTTCACGGCCATGTGCAAGATTAAGCACGAGTTCGATTCCCGGCTTCACTGTTGCGTTGAACAGGCCAAGCATGCCACCTCCGGTACCTCCCGCAGCGCCCGCTCCCGGAGTGTGCTCGATATCGCGGCCGTTATATTGCATGATTGCGCGCGCGAGATTCGCAAGCCCCTGATCGAGAAGCTCGACCTGTGTTGCGGTCGCGCCTTTTTGCGGGGCGAACACATGGGCGGCACCTTCCGGGCCGGTCAAAGGATTGGTGACGTCGCAAGCGAGAACAATCGGAACATTTTTTACAAAATCGGGAACTTCCGAATCATCAATCCTCGACAAATCAACAAGAGAACCGCCACCAAGCGGAATATCATGACCTGCCGTATCAAGAAAACGAAATCCAAGCACGCGAGCCAATCCCGTGCCACCATCCGTAGTGGCACTACCGCCCAAACCAAGCACAATACGATTCGCGCCAGCGTCAATCGCAGCACGAATCAGTAAGCCGGTACCGAACGTGGAAGCAACCAACGCATTGCGGTCGGCAGGGGAGACCCGTTCAAGTCCGCTTGCCGAAGCCAATTCGACCACGGCGGTGTGGAGAATGCAAGAAGCATGATTATTGCCAAGAAACCCGAACTGCGCAATAATCGGGCGACCGACCGCATCAACCGTCTCAACATCATGCAACGTGCCGCCGGTGGCATGAACCAAGGCGTGCGTCAATCCTTCGCCACCGTCGGAAAGCGGCAAAAGCCGGCATTCGGCCTGCGGGTCGCCGCGCTTAATGCCACGAGCCATCGCCTGTGCGATTGCTTCAGCCGAAGCGGCCTCCTTGAACGAGTCCGGTGCCAGCAAAATCCGCATACATGCCTCCTTCTACGTCTGCATCCATACAGTAATGCAGTGCCGGGGCAGAGGCTTAGCGGTAGCCCTCCCACATGGGCAGGGGGAACAGGGTGTCTTCGCATTCCGCCCACATGGCGTTCAGGTCCTGACCGGGCGTGCGCAGCCAACGCAGCTGCACGCCATCCATCATGGCGAATCCCGCATTAAGCAGCCGACGCGTATCAACGCCTTCGGGCACACGCCAACGGATATTGAGCGCGGTATCGGCATTATGCAGCTCACGATTGGCGAAGTACTCGTGTGCAGGGTGGTTCGGGTCGATCGCTTCGGCACTCAACGTGGAAAACATGTGCACCTGAAGCGGTCTGCGTGCGTTCACCGCCACGATTCTGCGCCACATGTCGGCGATCAACGGTCGTGGCTCACGTACCATGTCGGTAAGAATGTCTTCCGTTTCGGAATCGTAGACTTCGTCCAGCGCGGCTGTGAGCAGTCCTTCCTTACTGCCGACATAATGCAGTACGCCAGCCTTGGTGAGTCCTACGCGATCGGCGATTTTCTGCAGGGAAGTGCCGTAATAGCCGAGCGTCCCAAACAGTTCGACGGCCGCGTTGAGAATCTCCGCCCTTCGGTCGACTTCTTCGTTGGCCATGATGATTCCCTCTCTTGCCCTTCATTGATGGCGATTCATGTGCGCTGCAATGCTTATGAATCGTCATTTCTCTCAAGTTGTAAATACTGCAGTTACTTTACGGTCGGTTAATTGATTTTTCAAAGAAGATTGGCGTGTTGCGGTGTTGGTTTTGATAAAGTACCTACCAACCGGTTAGTAGAGATTTCGGGGTTGAGGTCTCATGCAGATCGGTTAACCGATACGAACTCAAGAAAACGATGCGAAAGAGGAACGTATGAGCGAAAAAACCTATCCTTCCATCAATGATCTGACGCTTGAAGAGAAGGCATCCCTGACTTCCGGCGGCGACGCTTGGCATCTGCAGGGTGTTGAAGCCAAGGGCATTCCCGGCTATATGATCACCGATGGCCCCCACGGCCTGCGCAAGTCCAACTCGGCCACCACCGGCGAAGTCGATTTGAACAACTGCGTGCCTGCCACCTGCTTCCCGCCGGCGGCTGGTCTGTCCAGCTCCTGGAATCCGGAACTCATCCACCAGGTTGGCGAAGCCATGGCCGAAGAGTGCATTCAGGAGAAGGTCGCCGTAATCCTCGGCCCGGGCGTGAACATCAAGCGCAACCCGCTTGGCGGCCGTTGCTTCGAATACTGGTCCGAAGACCCGTACCTGGCGGGTCATGAAGCCATCGGCATCGTCGCCGGCGTGCAATCCAAGGGCGTGGGCACTTCGCTCAAGCATTTCGCCGCCAACAATCAGGAAACCGATCGTCTGCGCATCAGCGCCAACATCTCCCAGCGTGCGCTGCGCGAAATCTACTTCCCGGCGTTCGAGCACATCGTCAAGGAAGCCCAGCCGTGGACCATCATGTGCGCATACAACTGCATCAACGGCGTGCATGCCGCCCAGGACCACTGGCTGCTCACCGACGTGCTGCGCGACGAATGGGGTTTCCAAGGCATCGTCATGAGCGACTGGGGCGCCGACCATGATCGCGTCGCATCCCTCAACGCGGGCCTCAACCTCGAAATGCCGCCAAGCTACACCGACGACCAAATCGTGTATGCGGCACGCGACGGTCGCATCCAGCCGGCACAGCTCGACCGCATGGCACAAGGCATGATCGACCTGGTCAACAAGACGCGCGCAGCCATGAGCATCGAAAACTATCGTTTCGACATCGAAGCTCACGACGAAGTCGCACATCAGGCGGCCATCGAATCCATGGTGCTGCTCAAGAACGATGATGCCATCCTTCCGATCGCCGGCGATGCCAAGGTCACGGTCATCGGCGAATTCGCACGCACTCCGCGCTACCAGGGCGGCGGCTCCTCGCACATCACCCCAACCAAGATGACCAGCTTCCTCGACACCCTCACCGAACGCGGCGTGGACGCCAAGTTCGCCCCAGGCTTCACCCTCGACCTCGAACCGGCCGATCCGGCACTCGAAGCCGAAGCCGTCGACGCTGCCAAGGGCGCCGACGTGGTGCTCATGTTCCTGGGGCTCCCCGAAGCAGCCGAATCCGAAGGCTTCGACCGTGAGACCCTCGACATGCCGGCCAAGCAGATCGCACTGCTCGAAGCCGTCGCAGCCGAAAACAAGAACGTTGTGGTCGTACTCTCCAACGGCTCCGTCGTCACCGTGGCACCGTGGGCCAAGAACGCCAAGGGCATCCTCGAATCCTGGCTGCTCGGCCAGTCCGGCGGTCCGGCGCTCGCTGACGTGCTGTTCGGCAAGGTGAGCCCGTCCGGCAAGCTCGCGCAGACCATTCCGTTCGGCATCAACGACGATCCGAGCACCATCAACTGGCCGGGCGAAGAGGGGCATGTCGACTACGGCGAAGGCGTGTTCGTGGGCTACCGCTATTACGACACCTACAACAAGGCCGTCGACTACCCGTTCGGATTCGGCCTGAGCTACGCCACGTTCGAAGTGAGCGACGTGAAGGCCGTCAAGACCGGTGCCTGTACCGCATCCGTCAGCGCAGTGGTCAAGAACACCTCGAACGTTGACGCCGCCGAAACCGTGCAGGTGTACGTGGCTCCTGGCAAGGCCGACGTAGCCCGCCCGAAACACGAGCTTAAGGGCTTCAAGAAGGTATTCCTCAAGGCTGGCGAATCCGCAGAAGTCTCCTTCGAGCTCGACGATCGCGCCTTTGCCTACTGGTCTGAGAGGTTCAATGACTGGCACGTGGAGAGCGGCGAATACACCATCGAGGTCGGCACGTCCAGCCGTGACATCGCCGGTTCCGCGGTGGTGGAGCTCGACGGCGACGGCAAGGCCCAGCCGCTCACCGAATGGTCCAACTTCATGGAATGGCGTAAGGATCCGCTCGGTTCCAAGGTGCTTGAAATCCTGCGTGCCGAGGGCGAAGTCGGCCGCATGCCGGTGGTGCCCGACAACGACATGACCCGCCTGTTCCTCGATTCCATGCCGATCAACAGCATGTCGGTGCTGATGGGCGCCGATGGCAAGCAGATCTTCGAATACATGCTTGAGAAGTACGCTGAACTCACCAAGTAGTTTCGTAGGATTCAAGGCTTAAGGCCGAGGGATTCGATCCGTTAACGCTGAACCGGTGCGGATCTGATTCCTCGGCCTTTTTTGTCGCGGACGATGAGATGCGCGACACGCTAATCGTTGCATGTACAACAGTTGTATATGCAACGGTTTAGCATGTGTGGTGTGACGGAAGTGACGAATGAACAATACAAGGAACCGTCAGGTTCACGACTTGCCGAAGTCTGGGAAAGTGGCCTGACCAAGCCTCCCAGCGTGGCCATTCGCTCGCTGCACAACGTGGTCAACCGGTATTTGCGCGTCACCCGTCCCGAAGAGGCGGAAGACGTCAGCAACGGCAACGTTGACATCATCGTGTACTTGGCAAGACATGATAACGAGGAGATCTTCCCTCAAGACATCGAGCAACGTTTCGGCGTGACCCGATCCACATCATGCCGAGTGTTGGGACTGATGGAGCAGAAGGGGCTGATCGCCCGCGAGTCGGTGAAGCGTGACGCACGTCTGAAAAAGATCGTATTGACGGACAAATCGAGGCATATTGCCGAAGTGCTGCACGACAATGCGAAAAACATGGAACGAATCCTGTTGGAAGGTCTTGATGACGACCAGATCCGCCAATTCATGCACATGCTTGACGTCATGCAGACGAATCTGGTGAAAACAGGTTTGATCGGAGACGAAAGCCGATATTCAAGCTTGGAAATACAGGAACAGGATTTTGGCGAATCGCAGGTTTCGCAAAAGCCGCAGGTTTCGCAAGAATCGCAAGAATCATGCGATGGGCGGAATCCGCATAATCGCGATTCTCATGATGAATACGTTTCGCGCATACTGCGAATGTCGCAGGAAATGGCGATCGCAAACAACCTCAGGTAACACACGCAAGCAAGTAAGTACGAAAAAGAAAGGACAAGGAGTGACAGCGGCAAACGCAACGACGTCCACAACGTCAAAACCAAAGCAACACGTCATTCGCACACTGGGCAAATCCCTGCGCGAATACAAAAAAGCCAGCCTGCTCTCCCCGGTATTCGTAGCCGTGGAAAGCGTGCTGGAAATCCTTATTCCGACTGTCATGGCATCGCTGATTGATGAGGGCATCAGCGGTGGCAGCATGCCGGCGATTTTGAAATTCGGCTTGATTCTGCTGATTTGTTCGGCGGTTTCGCTGACATCCGGCTTTTTGGCCGGAAAGTTCTCGGCCATTGCGGGCGCAGGATTCGCCAAAAACCTGCGTCACGACCAGTTTGAGAAGGTGCAGGGCTACAGCTTCACCAATATCGACCGTTTCTCCACCGGTTCGATCATCACGCGACTGACCACTGATGTGACCAACCTGCAGAACGCATATTCAATGATCATCCGCATGGGTGTGCGCGCTCCGATCATGGTGATTGTGGCGTGGATCTTCTCCTTCCGCATCAGCCCATCCATTTCGCTGGTGTTCCTCGCCTGCATTCCGGTGCTCGCCATCGGCCTGTGCGGTCTGGCAGTACTGGTGCATCCGGTGTTCGAGCGCGTGTTCCACACGTACGACAAGCTCAACAACGTGGTAGACGAGAACCTGCAGGGCATCCGCGTGGTCAAGTCCTACAATCGCGAAAACCACGAAACCGAAAAGTTCAACCGCATTTCCGAGCGCATCTTCAAGGACTTCACCAAGGCCGAACGCATTATGAGCTTCAACAATCCGCTCATGATGCTGTGCGTGTACGTGTCCATGCTGCTTATCGCCTGGATGGGTGCCCAGCAGATCGTGGCATCCGGCAACAATGCGGCCCTTGGATTGACCGCCGGCGATCTGACCGCATTGGTCACCTATGCCATGCAGATTCTCATGGCCATGATGATGCTGTCCATGATTTTCGTGATGTGCATTATTTCGCAGGCCTCCGCCGAACGCATCTGCCAGGTGCTGAACGAGGAAAGCACGGTTACGAATCCGGAAAATCCGGTTATGGAAGTGAGGAATGGTGAGATTGATTTCAACCATGTCACCTTCCGTTATTCCGCCACTTCCGAAAAGCCGGTGCTTGACGATATTGATTTGAAGATCCGTTCCGGTATGACCGTCGGCATCGTCGGCGGCACCGGTTCCGCAAAGTCCAGTTTGGTGCAGCTTGTGCCACGTTTGTATGACGTGACCGAAGGCTCGCTGAAGGTCGGCGGCGTGGATGTGCGCGATTACGATTTGGAAGTATTGCGCGATCAGGTCGCCATGGTATTGCAGAAGAACGTGCTGTTCTCCGGAACCATTGCCGAAAACCTGCGTTGGGGCAATCCGAACGCCACTGATGAAGAGATTCGTCACGCATGCCAGCTTGCGCAGGCCGACGGCTTCATTCAGGAATTCCCCGACAAGTACGATACGTACATCGAACAGGGCGGTACCAACGTTTCCGGCGGTCAGCGCCAGCGTTTGTGCATTGCGCGTGCGCTGCTGAAAAAGCCGAAGATCCTTATTCTCGACGATTCCACGTCCGCGGTCGACACCAAAACCGATCAGCTGATTCGCGCCGCATTCCATCATGAGATTCCCGACACCACGAAGATCATCATCGCCCAGCGTGTGGCCTCCGTGCAGGAATCCGACATGATTCTCGTCATGGACCACGGCCGCATCATGGCGGCCGGCACGCATGAACAACTGCTCGAAAACTGTGACGAATATCGCTCCATCTACGAATCGCAAACCAAGAATCAGGCTCAACCTGAGGAACTGCAGTGAAAGGAGGCAACAGATGACTGAACAAACTTCCGCATTGAAATCCAAAGACAACAACAACGCGGCCGGCATGCAGCAATCGCACGGCAAACCGCCGATGCAGAAAGCCGCACCCGGCACCACCAAGCGTATCTTCGGTTACATTTTCCAATACAAGTGGCGTGTGGCACTTGTGGTAGTGTGCATTCTCGTCGGTGCCGCGGCCCAGGCCGGATCGTCGCTGTTCCTACAGTCGCTGGTCGATACGTACATTCTGCCCATGGTCGGTGCCACCAATCCTGATTGGATGCCTCTGCTGCGTGCGTTGACGCTTATGGCATGCCTGTATGCGGCCGGCATTTTCTGCAGCTGGCTGTGGCAGTGGGTCATCGTCACCGTGGAGCAGGGCACGTTGAAGAAGATTCGCGACGACATGTTCGCCCATCAGCAGACCCTGCCCATCCGCTACTTCGACACCAACGAACACGGCGACATTATGAGCCGCTACACCAACGACACCGACACATTGCGTCAGGCCATTAGCCAGTCGTTCCCGCAAATGTTCTCGTCCGCGGTGTCCGCAATCGCCGCGCTCGTCTCCATGCTGTGGCTGTCGGTGCCCGTCACCATTTTCGTGCTCGCATTCACCGTGATTCTGTTCGTGGTGGTGCGCAAGGTCGTTTCCCGCTCCGGACGCTACTTCGTCAAGCAGCAGATCGCCATCGGCGATGTGAACGCATTCGTGGAAGAAGCGGTCAACGGCCAGAAGGTCATCAAGGTCTTCAACCACGAAGACGCCACCCAAACCACCTTCGACAAGAAGAACGAAGAACTCTTCGAAGCTTCCGCCGAAGCGAACACGTGGGGCAACGTGACCATGCCAATCGTAGGCAACATGGGCTACCTGCTGTACATTCTGCTGGCGATTTTCGGCGGATTTGCTGCGATTAGCGGACTTGGAAACTTCGGATTGTCCGGTACTGGCCCGCTCACCCTGGGTACGCTGATCTCGCTGTTGACGCTGTCCCGCTCTTTCGTGAACCCGCTTGGCCAGGTGTCCATGCAGTTCAACATGGTGATGATGGCGCTTGCAGGCGCATCCCGCATCTTCGCGCTTATGGACGAGCAGCCGGAGGACGACGGCGGTTCCGTGACCTTGGTGAACGTGGAACTCGGCGAAGATGGACGCACCATGACCGAAGTTGACCATGAAACCGGTCACTGGGCGTGGAAGCGCGAGGAAGGCGATGACGGCACCCGTTCGCTCAAGGCCGCGCAATCCTTGAGCCCGCGTGCCGCCGAAGTGGCCATGAAAGCCCGTGAAACCGCCATTACCTCACCGGACGGTCGCCTCACTCTCCTGCAGGGCGATGTGCGCTTCACCGACGTGAACTTCGGCTATAACCCCGACAAACCGGTGCTGCACGACATCACCTGGTTCGCCAAGCCCGGACAGAAGATCGCATTGGTGGGCGCAACCGGTGCTGGCAAAACCACCGTCACCAATCTGATCAACCGTTTCTACGACATTCAGGACGGCATGATCCTGTATGACGGCATTTCCGTCAAGGGCATCCGCAAGCCGGATCTGCGTCGTTCGCTGGGTGTGGTGCTGCAGGACGTGAACCTGTTCACCGGTACGGTGATGGACAACATCCGCTACGGTCGCCTCGACGCCACCGATGAGGAATGCATCGCCGCCGCGAAGCTCACGAACGCCGACGGCTTCATCCGCATGCTGCCCAACGGCTACCAGACCGTGCTCGAAGGCGACGGCTCCGGCCTGTCCCAGGGCCAGCGCCAGTTGATTTCCATCGCACGTGCTGCCGTGGCCGATCCGCCGGCCATGATCCTCGACGAGGCCACCTCGTCCATCGACACCCGTACCGAAGAGGTGGTGCAGGCCGGCATGGACAACCTCATGAAGGGTCGTACCGTGTTCGTGATCGCCCACCGCCTCTCCACGGTGCGCAACTCCGACGTGATCATGGTGCTCGACCATGGCCGCATCATCGAACGCGGCTCGCATGACGAGCTCATCGCGCAGAAGGGCGAGTACTATCAGCTTTACACAGGTGCCGTAGAACTCGAATAATCTAATAGTCTCCTGAATTGGAGCGATGCGAGCACACGCTAGCGTTCTACACTAGCCGCGCTTCGATCCCTGTCGGCTGATACCGCCCTTATGGCCGGTGGCTTTGAACGGCACGGATCCTCTGGAAAATCCCTTGCTTTGAAATTGCGATTTTGAAGCAAGGGATTTCTTATTGTCTTTGCCATGCATGGTATTCGGCTGCGGCCAGCCCGCCTTCCGTGAAGGCGGTTCCGTCATACGTTCATGAGACTGCTGCATGAGCAGCGATTATAATTGGCTTGCGTAATCGTTGCATAAATCTCGCTTGGTTTGTCGTTATGTCAATAATAGGTTATCCTTTCATGGGTAAACGATTTACTAAATTGGAGAGCGAGACATGGCGACGATTAAAGAGATTGCGCAACGTACCGGGTTTTCTCAGGCTACGGTGTCTCGACTTCTGAACGGGGATCCCACCCTATCGGTGCGTGAAGAGACTCGTCGCAAGATCATTCAGGCGAGCGAGGACCTCGGCTATAGCGTGCAGACCAAGCGCATCGTCATCCCTCATGAGGTTGCATTGCTTGACAATGAAAAGTCCGACGAGGCGTTGCGGGACTCCTATTTCACCGATTTGCGTTCAGCGCTCGAACGCAATGCGGAACAGCAACGCATGGAAATGACGGTGTTCCACAATCTCGACGATATGATCGCTCGCAGTTCCAAATTCGACGGGTTCATGGCGATCGGCGCCGACCAGATCAGCGAGGAAGACTTGGAGCGGCTGCATAGGGCCATGCCGTATGGCGTGTTCATTGACGTGAATCCGGCGCCGAATCTGTTCGATTCCGTGCAGCCTGATTTGCAGCAGACCATGCATGATGCGGTCGCGGCCTGTGCTGCCAAGGGCATGAAGCGCGTTGGATTCATCGGAGGCAAGGGCTGCCTGATGAACTTTTATGAGGTCGATGAGGAGAATCGCGCCACATATTTCCGTCGTGAGGCAAGGCGTTTCGGTATTCAATCCGACGGATTGGTGTATTCCGACGGCTTGTTCACCGTGAGCAACGGCCGTGCGTTGGGGGAGCAATTCGTGCGCGACCATAATGGCGTGCTGCCTGATGCCGTGATCGTAGCTGCCGATGTGATTGCGGTTGGCGTGCTGCAGGCGTTCAATGCGGTTGGCGTGCTGGTGCCGCGCGATATCAGCGTGATCAGCATTAACAATCAAACGATTTCGCAGTTGACCTCGCCGCCGTTGAGCACATTCTCCATCGATCAGAACGAGCTTGCGCGTGTGGCGACGCTGATGTTGGGTGATGCCATTTCCGGCAAACGCACGATTCGTCAGCATGCGTACCTGTCGACGTCGCTGGTGGTGCGCGATAGTTTTGTGCCGGCAAAATAGCGGTTATTTCTTTACTTCTGTATGGTAATCGGGCTATTTCCAGATTGGCTTGGTTTCGTTTCGACGTGGAAGCTTTTGCATATCGTAAATATCGATTTTGGTAAAAGCTGCCACAAGATAATGCGACAGTTTGCCTATTTTGTTGTGTAAATGGCGAAAAAATAACGTTTTTGGCTATCTTTCGAACAGAAGCTCACAAAATATGACACGCCGATAGGCGATATGTTCAGTGATAAATTTTGCTAACTTTAGGTAAGGGGATATACTGATAGTTAGGTCAAGGAAGGACCTGTATCTGACTTCTAAGGAGAAGCAAAGATGGGAAATGGCAACAACGGTTCCAAAGGCGGGAACCTCTTGTCTCGCGTGGCGTACTCGTTCGGTAACGTCGGCCAGTCCGCGTTCTACAACGCACTGAGCACCTATTTCATCGTCTACGTGACGAGCTCGCTGTTCTCTGGCGTCGATAAGAGCGTCGCCACCAAGCTGATTGGCATCATCACCGGCCTGGTCGTGGTGATTCGTATCGCAGAAATCTTCATCGACCCGCTGCTGGGCAACATCATCGACAACACCAACACCAAGTGGGGTCGCTTCAAGCCGTGGCAGCTCATCGGTGGTACCGTTTCCGCCATCCTGCTGGTGCTCGTCTACACTGGTCTGTTCGGTCTGGTGAACGTGAATACTACCCTGTTCATCGTGCTGTTCATCATCACCTTCATTGTGCTCGACGTGTTCTACTCGCTGCGTGACATTTCCTACTGGGGTATGATCCCGGCATTGAGCTCCGACTCCCACGAGCGCTCCACCTACACCGCACTCGGCTCCTTCGGCGGCTCCATCGGCTACAACGGTCTGACCATCGTGGTCATCCCGATCGTCACCTACTTCAGCTGGGTGTTCACCGGCAAGTACGTCGAAAGCCAGTCCGGCTGGACCTGCTTCGCCATCATCGTGGCCATCCTCGGCATCCTCACCGTGTGCTCCGTGGCGTTCGGCACCAAGGAAAGCACCACCACGCTGCGTGCCAAGGCCGAAGACAACGGCGGCCCGCTGCAGGCCTTCAAGGCTCTGGCCCAGAACGATCAGCTGCTGTGGGTTGCCTTGAGCTACCTGCTGTACGCCATCGCCAACGTGGCCACCACCGGCGTGCTCATGTACCTGTTCAAGTACATCCTCGACAACACCGCCGCATACTCCATCGTGGGCGTCATCCCGGTCATCACCGGCTTGGTTATGGCTCCGCTGTACCCGATCCTGAACAAGCGCATTCCGCGCCGCTACCTGTACTTGGGTGGCATGATCTCCATGATCGCCGGCTATGTGATGCTCGGCATCTTCTCCGACAACATCATCATGGTGTTCGTGGCTCTGGTGCTTTTCTACGTGCCGGGTACCCTCATTCAGATGACCGCCATCCTGTCGCTGACCGACTCCATCGAATACGGCCAGCTCAAGAACGGCAAGCGCAACGAGGCTGTCACCCTGTCCGTCCGCCCGATGCTCGATAAGATCGGTGGTGCCATGTCCAACGGCATCGTCGGCATCATCGCCGTGGCCGCTGGCATGACCGGCAATGCGACCGCAGCCGACATGACCGCATCCAACATCCACATCTTCAAGATCTGCGCCTTCTACATTCCGCTCGTGCTCATCATCCTGAGCCTGATCGTGTTTCTGTTCAAGGTGAAGATCACTGAGAAGATGCACGCTGAGATCGTCAAGGAGCTCGAAGTGAAGCTCGCCAACGGTGAGATCGAAGCCGACGACGCTCAGACCGTGGAAGCCGTCGAGGCGGTTGCCGTGGCTGAAACCGCTGGAACTGCTGGAACCGCGACTCCGGCGGGCCAACCTGAATCCCGATAACTGAACTTCCCCTTCCTTTCCGACAACCAGGGCCGCCTGAAGCACTCCATCCGCTGCAGGCGGCCTTTCATGTCTTTTCGTCTCCATGCCTCTCATCCCGTCCGGGTTCCTCCACTCACTGGAACAATCTGGACGATAAAAGGCCTGTCAGCGGGAGGATTCCTCCACTCACTGGAGGTTTTTGGACAGTACGGGGGTGTTCTGCGGTCCGGATTCTTCCAGTGACTGGAGGAATATGGATGCTCGGAGAGTTGCAGACGGGGCGATTCTTCCGGTGGCTGGAGGGTTTTGGACGTTAGCAGGTCTGTTAGCGGGTAGCTTCTTCCACCGACTGGAGGTTTTGGTTCGCGCTAAGGCGTCCGGAGCTATGCTTCGCCGATGAGGGAGCCGCGTTCGTGGATCGTCGGCACCAGTGTGCGGATCACGATGGTGGCCTGCCCGCGCAGGGTGAGATCCTCGCCTTGCCTGCAACGGTGAATTTGCGGCGCCTCCTGATAATCTGTGGTCACGGTGCGGCTGATTTCGTTTTCCATCGCGTCGATGAATTGAGTATTGACGATTTCCGGCGCACCATATACCGAAATGTCGCGCAGATCCAACAATCCTGCCGGTATGGCCATGACGCGCCCGAGCAACGCGCCCGCTTCGGTAAGAATATGCGTACGCGCGGCGGGATCCTGCGAGATGCGTTGCTGCAGCCTGTCGCCGGAAACGAATGATTCGAGACATCCCTGTTTGCCGCATTCGCAGATTGGCCCGTTCGGGTCGACCACCACGTGTGCGATTTCTCCGGCAGTGAAGGAACTTCCTTCGATGATGGCGTCGTTGAGGCATAATGCCGCGCCGACGCCCCGCCCGATGGAAATGAGCATGGAATTGGGGGAGCAGTCGCCGAAGAATCGTTCCGCCACAAGTGCCGCATTGGTGTCGTTGCCTACGATCACGGGCACTCCGGTGGCGTTTTCCACTTCGGTTTTCAGCGGCAGTTCGCTCCACCCCAAGTGCACGGATTTGCGCACCACTCCGTTGGGTTCCACAATGCCGGTCACCGCGATGCCGATGCCAAGGATCGGCAGTGGCGTTGAGCTGATGAGCTGCTTGCACAAGCTGATCACGTCATCGACGCTGCAGCCATGGTCGACGGGAAGCTCGGTGCGGTCCACGATTCTGCCGGAAAGATCCGCCAGCGCTCCTTTGACGAGCATCGGATTCGACAGGTCGACGGAGACGATTCGCCAGAAATCGGTGTCGATGGCGAGCACTTGTGAACGTTTACCGCGCCCTTCGCGATTGTCGGGGCCTAGTTCGCGCAGAATGCGGTTGTCAACCATTTCGCCGGTCACCTCGCTGGTGGTGAAGCGTGAAAGTCCGATGAGTTTGCCGATATTGGCTCGTGACATCTGCGTTGCGGGGAACAGCTGCTCGAATGCGGCGGTGATATTGCTGATTCGAATATCGGAAGGTGAAGCCTTTGCCTGAGTGCCGCTCACGGTGTCCTCGCTTTCTTGTGTGGGGCCGATACATATTGTAGTGTGTGGCGCTACAAGTGCGTTCTGTAAATTTTACTCATAACGAGATTGCACCTCCAGCCATATGAATCTGAATTACTTCAGCTTTGCAGCCGGAATATGTCTCGCAATAGAGAACAACTATCGTGATTTGTGAGGAAGATCCGCCAGATTATACGCATATGCGTATGGCCCATACTTGTAGTATGGGCCATACCTTTCGTTCCGTGATCGTTGTACAGAAATTGCTTATTCCTTGACCGCGCCTGCGGAGAGGCCGGACTGCCAGTACTTCTGCAGGCACAGGAACGCGATGACCAGCGGGATGATCGTGATCAACGAGCCCGTGATCACCAGGTTCTGGATCGCCTGGCCGCCAGCGGTGCTCGCCTGGTCCTTCCACTGGTTCAGGCCGATCGTCAGCGGATACCAGTTCGAATCCTTCAGCATGATCAACGGCAGGAAGTAGTTGTTCCACGTCGCCACGATCGTGAACAGGGCCGTCGTAACGATGCCCGGAGCCAACAGCGGCAGGGACACCTGGAAGAACGTTCGGAACTCCGAAGCTCCATCAACTCGTGCGGCTTCAAGCAATTCCGTCGGAACCGCCTGCTCGGAGAAGATCCACATCAGATACAAACCAAACGGGCTGATCAACGATGGAATGATCATGGCCCACGGCGTGTTCGTCAGGCTGAGCTTGGCGAACAGCAGGAACTGCGGGACCGCCAACGCGATGCCCGGCACGCTGATCGCGCCGATGATGACCGCGAACACGGCCTTGCGGCCCGGGAAACGGAACTTCGCCAGCGCGTAGCCGCCCATGATGGCCAGCAGTGTCGCGCCGCCGGCACCCACGACCACGTACAGGAGCGTGTTGAGCAGCCAGCGTCCGAAGATGCCGTCCTGGTAAGTGAACACGGTCTTGATGTTGTCCCACAGGGCGAACGTGTGGCCGAAGCCCAGGCCGAACGTCGAAGTGAAGTCGGCCTGCGTCTTCGTGGCGTTGACCAGCAGGTAGACGAACGGGAACAGGCAGTACACCGCGAAGATCGCGCATACCAAGGTCAGCAGCTTGCTGCGCCTCGGGTTCGACACGTTCGCGAAACCTGATTTCGCGGCGCGTTTGCGCTCCGCCTTCTCATCCATTTCCACGCGCTTTAAGCGTGCCCTCTCGGCCTTCTTTGCGGCTCGTTCCTGCTCTTTAAGCTCTTGGGGAGTCATATACCCCGTCGACATCGCAGTATCGCTCATGATTGTTATGCTCCTTGAAAAATCCGTGTCCTATGCAGATGACGTACGCCCCAAGGCGTTACTTCATCTGCTCCTTCATGCTGTTGAGCTGCACCGCGTACGCGATCGC
>OGYN01001696.1_pt1 | contig 17434 bp, 12 predicted proteins | sample 1576551 | NCBI WGS metagenome assembly OGYN01 (sample SAMEA3541589, study PRJEB24748) | human gut metagenome | biome: human gut; feature: human-associated habitat; material: faeces | place: China | collected 2012 | reverse complement strand
TCATCGGCACGGTGGGCGCGTTACAGTTCGAGGTGATCGAGTACCGTTTGGAACACGAATACGGTGCGAAATGCCGTTACGAACCGATCCAAATCCACAAGGCGTGCTGGATCGAGTCCGACAACCGCGAACAGTTGGAGGATTTCCGTAAGCGCAAGTACAACAATATGGCGTTAGACAAGCGCGGACGCGAGGTATTCCTGGCCGATACTTCCTATGCGCTGTCCCTGGCAATGGAAAAATTTCCCGACATCAAATTCCATTTTACGTCCGAGTTTTAGACGGGGTTTCGTCCGGGGAACGGCACGATGACGCGGCATGAGGATTCCCCCCGGGTGTGTCCGGATTCAGGATGTACGTTTTCCCGGCTTTCTTGGCTTGTACGCCGTCGGCGTTCTTTTTGTCGGCCAGTGCGCAGCATATGTGTTCCCGGTCGATGTTTTCGGGTGTTAATGTGATGATTCCCATGTGATTTTTTGAAACAGTGGCCGGAATCCGTTTCGGCTAAAAGTCGTCGCCGACAGAGTCCGTATGCTGGACCAGTCGTTCGACCAAATCGTTTACCTCGCTGAAATCGAAGCCCAAGCCCGCTCCGTAACCACGTCTTGCAAGCCATACATATAGAAGAAATCTTCCAGCGATCCCCGTACAATATCGGCGTACTCCAGATTCTCGATAATCGTAGGAGCTAGTTTCATTGCTTCGTTCTTATGTGAAGAGCGGAAGTTCGGGTCGTAGTAGATGATTGCTTTCTTCTCGCGTGCCTGGTCCAGCAGTTCCAGAATCTTCTCCCTGAGTACCGGGTTCAGCGCATAGTAAGAGCCTACCATGACGATATCGTCTTCCTCTAACTTCGGATAAAGCACATCCAGACGTTGCTTGGGATAATCCTTATAGAAGATATATTCAGCATCGCTCTGTTCATTGAGGAATGCCAGTGATACAGGTGATTTACCATCTGGGAAGACATTTACGTGATCCGTCGGAATATTATTTTCACGCATGAATTGCAGAATGATATTTCCTACCCGGTCATTACCTGTTTCACTGATAAAACCTACCTTGATCCCCATTCGTCCGAGGGATACGATGCCGTTGAATACAGAGCCTCCCGGTACGGCTGCGGAAGGCTGGTTTCCCCGAAAGATGATATCGAGGATTGTTTCTCCGATACCGATTACTTTTCGCATAGCGATCTTGATTTTTCGCCCAAATAACCACCGTGGTGGCGTTTTGAGTATTCTTCGATGGTGAATCCTGTCTTCTTCATTGTCTGTACTACCAGTATGTCACCGATGACGGTCATGGCGGTAGTCGATGTAGTAGGAGTCATGCCTAACGTACAAACTTCGGCAGGTTTACCGGTGCTCAGACAGACGTTTGATTCGTTGGCCAGCGGGCTGTCGGGATTTCCGGTGATAACGATAAACTTCAGTTCCGGGTCCAGATTATGTGCCAGTCGGGTCAGTTCCACGATTTCGCGTGTTTTGCCGGAGTTGGAGATAAGCAGGAGCAAATCGTTTTTTTGTAAGATGCCGAGGTCGCCGTGCTGCGCTTCACTGGGGTGCAGGAAGACCGATGGAATGCCGGTGGAGCAGAAGGTTGTGGCGATGTTCATGGCAATCTGTCCGGCTTTTCCCATGCCGGAAGTTACTAATTTCCCTTTTTTCTGATGTATCTGTTCTACAATCAGTTGTACTGCTTTCTCGTAAGCGTCTGTTACAGGGATATTGAGCACTGCTTGTGCCTCTTGTTGCAAGAGTTGTTTGATGGAGTCTATCATATAATCAGTTTATTTTTTCTTTTAATTCATCCAGATTGTTTGCTGTTTCATAATAGGTAGAGAAAGATTGTCGGGCGAAGCCCTTATCCTCTAACGTCTTAAGTGCAGCCAGAAGTTCATTATAAAAACCGTATTCGTTATAGAAGATCACCTTTTTCTGATGATATCCGATAGAGGCGGCGGCTATGACGTGGAAAATCTCGTCGAGTGTACCTACACCACCAGGCAATGCGACCAATATCTCCGACTTCTCTGTTATCACATCTTTCCGGTCGCTCAGGTTACGGGTATGAATCAGCTCGTCCAGTAATGTGCTCACACTACCTTTTTCTTCCAGTTTGGCAGGAACTACTCCGATGACCGTACCGCCATTCTCTTTCACGGCGCGGGCTACGCATTCCATCAGTCCGAGATTGGCTCCTCCATAAATCAACGTTTTGCCTGCTTTTCCCATCCATTCTCCGATTTGACGGGCACTGTCAAAGTACATTTTGTCAATGTTTTCCGAGGCAGAACAGAATATTCCTATCTTTTTCATACACGTTGTTGCTAATATAGTCTACAAATATCTGCAATTTTCTATAAACGACAATAAGTTTTATTGTATTTTTGCGGCATTAATTCAATAAGGAAGTAGAAAACAATGCATTACAACGAATATACATTGCCGAATGGCCTGCGCATAATTCATGAACCGACTCTCTCGAAAGTAGCTTATTGTGGTTTTGCCATCGATGCCGGAACGCGCGATGAGGCTGAGGATGAGCAGGGGATGGCTCATTTCGTGGAACATCTTATTTTTAAAGGGACGGAGAAGCGGAAAGCGTGGCATATCCTTAACCGTATGGAGAATGTGGGCGGCGATCTGAATGCCTATACGAATAAAGAGGAGACGGTTGTCTATGCCGCCTTCCTGACCGGGCATCTGGAACGTGCACTCGAATTGCTCGGAGATATTGTATTCCATTCTACTTTCCCGCAGCATGAAATAGAAAAGGAGACGGAAGTGATCATTGACGAAATCCAGTCTTATGAGGATAATCCTTCGGAGTTGATCTTCGATGATTTTGAAGATATGATTTTCCGTAACCATCCGTTGGGAAGGAACATTCTCGGTAAGCCGGAACTGCTGCGGAGTTTCCGTACGGAGGATGTTCTCTCGTTTACCCGTCGCTTTTATCAACCGGGGAATATGGTATTCTTTGTTCAGGGACAACATGATTTCAAGAAGATTATCCGTCTGGCGGAAAAGCATTTGTCCGATATCCCGGCAGTGACGGTGGATAATCAGCGTATGCCTCCTCCTCTTTATGTGCCCGAACGGTTGGTAGTGCCTAAAGATACTCATCAGGCGCATGTAATGATTGGTAGCCGGGGATACAATGCGTATGATGATAAGCGTACGGCACTTTATCTGCTGAATAATGTGCTTGGCGGTCCGGGCATGAACAGTAAGCTGAATGTATCGCTTCGCGAGCGGAGGGGATTGGTGTATAATGTAGAGTCCAATCTGACTTCTTATACCGATACAGGAGCTTTCTGTATCTATTTCGGTACGGATATCGAAGATATGGATACCTGTCTGAAACTGACCTATAAAGAACTGAAGCGAATGCGGGATGTGAAGATGACATCTTCTCAGCTGGCGGCAGCGAAGAAGCAACTGATAGGCCAGATCGGCGTGGCATCTGATAATTTCGAGAATAATGCGCTAGGTATGGCGAAAACATATCTGCACTATCATAAGTATGAATCGTCAGAATCAGTGTTCCATCGTATTGAGGCGTTGACGGCAGAACAACTGCTGGAGGTTGCTAATGAGATGTTTGCGGAGGAATATTTGTCGACGCTGATTTATAAGTGAAACCTTGAGTGAAGAATGTCATATTTCCTACAAAACTTTAATACTCTAATGAAAAATAAATGTTTGCTGTTGTTGCTGTTTGCTTCTTTTCCGATTTTCTCATGGGCTGATGAAACTCTTGATTCACTATTGCATGTCCTTGATCAGACAATCTTGGCACATGACACTTATGTGGTACAGCGCGAATCGCGGATACGGCATCTGAAAGAGCTTGCCGGAGACGTGGCTCCTAATTCCATAGAACGCTATAATCTGAATAATCAGATCTATAAGGAATATAAAGCCTTTATTTGCGATTCCGCTATTTACTATTTAAATGAGAATGTTCGTATCGCGGGTAATCTGGGAGATACTGACCGGGAAATAGAAAGTAAGCTGCAACTTTCTCTTTTGCTTTCTTCTACGGGTATGTATACCGAATCAATTGATGTCCTGAAGTCAGTAGACCGACAGAAGGTAACTTCACATCTGATACTTGATTATTATACATGTTTCGATCATGTGTATGGTGAGATGGGATTTTATACACAAGATCAGACGTTATCTGCTTATTATCGGGAAATATCGTCAGCATATAAAGATTCATTATATGCGATATTATCTCCTCAATCGGAAGAATTTATGGTCATGCGCGAAACGTTGTTTCGTGACCGGCACAAGTATGATGAGGCCTTGGAGATAAACGACCGTCGTCTGATGGCAGCAGAGCCCGATACGCCTCAATATGCACTTGTAACTTACCATCGCTCACTTATTTATAAATATCTTGGAGATAAAATAAGAGAGAAACAGAATCTTTGCCTTTCTGCTATCTCTGATATTCGTTCTGCTATTAAAGATCATGCTTCTTTGTGGATGTTGGCTCAGTTGCTCTATGAGAATGGCGATATGGAGAGAGCTTACCAATATATGCGTTTCTCGTGGAATGCTACCAAATTCTATAATGCTCGTCTTCGAAGTTGGCAGAGTGCCGATGTGCTTTCTTTGATTGATAAAACTTATCAGGCGATGATTGAGAAACAGAACGACCGCCTTCAGCAGTATTTAGTGCTGATTACGGCATTGCTGGTGCTGCTGATTGGTGCGTTGGGCTATATATACCGGCAGATGAAGAAATTGGCTGTTGCAAGGAATCATCTGCAGACAGCCAATCATCAATTGAATCAATTGAATGAAGAATTACAGCAAATGAATGCCTGTTTGACATCTACCAATGCAGAACTGTCTGAATCTAACCAGATTAAGGAAGAATATATTGCCCGTTTTATTAAACTCTGCTCTACTTATATCAATCGGCTCGATGCATATCGTCGTATGGTAAATAAGAAAGTATCTGCTGGTCAGATAGCAGAATTACTTAAAATCACCCGCTCACAGGATGCCCTTGATGAGGAATTGGAAGAACTATATGCCAACTTTGATACTGCTTTCCTGCATTTATTTCCCGATTTTGTGAAGAAGTTCAATGCATTGTTGCAAGACAATGAACAAATCATTCTGAAGAAAGATGAATTATTGAATACCGAACTGAGAATTTTTGCATTAATACGTCTTGGTATTGAAGATAGTTCACAAATAGCAGAGTTTCTCCGTTATTCGGTGAATACAATTTATAATTATCGGGCGAAAGTAAAAAACAAAGCTCGTGGTTCCAGAGAAGATTTCGAAGATTTAGTTCGGAAAATACGTTGATCGATGTTGTAACCTATCCACTTTTTAGGCCTCTTTGGTTGATATTAACTTGCTGTTTATTAGTGGTTTGTCTGTTTGTATAATCCACTTATTATACCCTCATTGTCAAATCACTTCAGTTTCTTTATACTTTTGACCTGTGCTTCTGAAATAGTGGCGAAAGTCCTGTCAAGCACATACCTTAATTATAAACTTTAAAATTAATACGCATGAAAAAGAACAGGCGAAAAATCCTTTCGGGGAGTCGCAAGATTCTCTTTGCTATCTTAGCAGTATTTTTTTCTCTGAGTGCATCCGCACAACAATTTACTGCATCCGGTCAGGTGCTGGATGCACAGAAAGAACCGCTTATCGGTGTAAGTGTACAGGAAAAGGGGACAACTAACGGAGCGATAACTGATTTAGACGGTAACTTTACATTGACGGTCCAGTCCAATGCTACTTTAATATTCTCTTATGTAGGATATAAATCGCAGGAACAGAAAGCATCCCGACAGATGAAAGTTACACTTCAGGAAGACAATGAAGTACTTGAAGAAGTAGTTGTGATCGGCTATGGTTCGGTAAAACGTAAAGATGTTACGACAGCCATTTCCACTGTGTCTACTAAAGATCTTGATGTACGTCCCATCGTTTCTGCCGGACAGGCTATTCAGGGTAAGGCAGCCGGTATCTCCGTAATTCAGCCTAGCGGTACGCCGGGAGGAGAGATGTCTATCCGTGTGCGCGGTACTACTTCTATGAACGGAAGTAACGATCCGCTATATGTAGTGGATGGTGTTCCTGTGGATAACATTAAGTTTTTATCTCCGAATGATATTGAAAGCATGCAAATTCTGAAAGATGCCTCTTCGGCTTCTATTTATGGTTCGCGTGCTGCCAATGGTGTAATTCTGATTACAACAAAGGCCGGAGCGACCGGAAAGGCAAAAGTATCTCTGACAGCACAGTTTGGCTTGAACAAGGTGGCGGATAAGGTAGAATCTCTGAATGCTGCGCAGTATAAAGAGTTACAGGATGAAATCGGACTGGTATCCTTGCCTGATGGACTGCCCGACCGTACTGATTGGTTTGACGAAACATATAAGACCGGAAAGATGCAAAACTATCAGGTAGCAGTATCTAACGGTAATGAAAAGATGAAATACTATCTTTCTGCCGGATATCTCGATGAAAAGGGAATACTGGATATCTCTTATTACAAGCGTTATAATTTCCGGGTGAATCTTGAAAATCAGATTCGTAGCTGGTTGACAGTAAGTGCTAATATCTCCTACTCGGACTATACCAGTAACGGAGGGGGAGCGATGGGAACAGGAGCGAATCGTGGTGGCGTTGTATTGGCTGTTATCAATACGCCGACATATGCTCCGATCTGGGATGCTTTAAATCCGAACCAGTATTACAATAACTTCTATGGAGTTGGAAATATCACCAACCCGTTGGAGAACATGGCACGTGCAAAGAATAATAAAGATAAGGAAAACCGTTTGCTGGCATCGGGCAACGTGTTGCTTACCTTGCTGCCGGAGTTGAAGTTTAAATCAACTCTAACACTTGACCGTCGCAATGCTGTAAATACTACTTTTCTTGATCCGATTTCTACTGCCTGGGGACGTAACCAGTATGGTGAAGCCTCCGACAACCGGAATATGAATACGGTATTGACATTCGACAATGTATTTACTTACAATAAGAACTTCAAGAGACATGGCCTGGAGGTAATGGCAGGGTCATCGTGGACGGATTCAGACTACTCTAACAGCTGGATAAACGGTTCACACTACCGCAATGATCTGATACAGACCTTGAATGCCGCGAACAAGATTGCCTGGGATAATACCGGTACAGGTGCTTCTCAATGGGGAATTATGTCATTTTTCGGACGTGTAGCTTACAATTTTGATAGTAAGTACCTGTTGACGGCTAACCTGCGTGCCGACGGTTCTTCTAAGTTGCATCCTGATCATCGTTGGGGGGTATTCCCATCGTTCTCAGCTGCCTGGCGTGTATCTTCCGAGAAGTTTATGGCTGATCTGACGTGGATTGATGATTTTAAAATACGTGGAGGCTGGGGACAGACAGGTAATCAGTCTGGTATTGGTGACTATGCTTATTTGCAACGTTATAATATCGGTCGTATTGAATGGTTTAAGGTAGCGGCTGAAGGTGATACAACAGATTATGCGAATGCGGTACCGACTATCAGCCAGGCCAATTTACGGACGTCTGACCTTACTTGGGAAACGACTACTCAGACCAATATTGGTCTGGACCTGACAGTATTGAATGGACGTTTGACTTTTAACATGGACTACTATTACAAGAAGACCAAGAACATGCTGATGAACGTATCACTGCCTGCCGGTGCTGCTGCAGCTACTTCTATCGCCCGTAATGAAGGTGAAATGACTAATAAAGGTTTTGAGCTTACCATTAGTTCGAAGAACTTCCGGGGGGGAGCATTTACCTGGGATACGGACTTCAATATTTCCTTCAACCGGAACAAATTGACGAAACTTGAATTGCAGAAAGTGTACTATGATGCCAAAACTGCGGATGTAGTCAACGATTATGTAGTGCGTAATGAGCCGGGACGTGCTTTAGGAGGCTTTTACGGATATATCAGTGACGGTGTAGATCCTGAGACAGGTGAATTAATGTATCGTGACCTGAGTGGTGATGGTAAAATCTCGACTTCCGACCGTACTTATATCGGTGACCCGAATCCGGACTTTACTTATGGTCTGACCAACACTTTCTCATGGAAAGGATTTAATTTGAGTGTGTTTATCCAAGGCTCTTACGGAAATGATATCTTCAATGCTTCCCGTATAGAAACAGAAGGGATGTACGATGGAAAGAATCAGTCTACCAAAGTACTGAACCGCTGGAAGATACCTGGACAGATAACCAATGTGCCGAAAGCTAATTTCAAGTTGCTGAACTCTACTTACTTTATTGAAGATGGCAGTTACCTGAGATTGAAAGACGTTTCCTTGTCGTACAACTTTAAGGGCAAATTACTGCAGAAATGGGGAATCACCCGTCTGCAACCTTACTTTACCGCTACCAATCTGCTGACATGGACAAGCTACTCCGGCATGGACCCGGAAGTAAACCAATGGGGCAACAGCGGTACGGTGCAAGGCATCGACTGGGGTACATACCCGCATTCTAGATCATACGTGTTTGGTATTAATGTTGAATTCTAATGAAAGGAAAGACTATGAAACTAAGATATATATTTTATGGACTCACTTCCGGTTTGCTGTTCGGACTTTCTTCCTGCTCACTGAATTACGATCCGATCGATACTTATTCGGATGTGACCGAAGGTGTGACGGATACCGGTACAAAGGTGGTATTTAAAGATAAAGCGGCTGTAGAAAGTCACCTGACGACTATCTACAATCAAATGCGCGACCGTCAGGAACACTGGTATGTGGACTTGTTGCTCATATCAGATTCGCATGCGGATAATGCGTACGCAGGAACTACGGGAGCTGAGGTACTTCCGTTTGAGAACAATTCCATCGAAGGTTCCAACTCTGTGCTCGAACGTGACTGGAACCGTTATCTGGAAGACGTTGCCCGTGCCAATAAATTGATATGTAATATTGACTTGGTGACCGATAACTCTTTGACTACTGCCGAACGTGCGCAGTATAAGGCGGAAGCAATGATATTCCGTGCCATGGTCATGTTCGATATGGTACGTCTGTGGGGGGATTTCCCGGTTATTACAACAGTAGCTGATGATATTACTTCAGAAAATATCGAAGATGTGTATGAACAATATTTCCCGGCACAAAACACAGAACTGGAAGCTTATCAGCAGATAGAGAAAGATTTGCTGGCTGCCATCCAGCATGCGCCGGATAATACGGCAGGCAACAAAACTCTGTTTACAAAATCCGTAGCCCGTACTCTTCTTGCAAAGATCTATGCAGAGAAACCGTTGCGTGACTATTCAAAAGTAATCCGTTACTGTGACGAGGTGAAGGCTGATGGTTTTGAGCTTGTGAAGGACTTTAGCGATTTGTTCGGCATGAATGCTGCCGGAACGGATGCAAAAGCCCGTAATACTAAAGAATCTATACTGGAAGCTCAGTTTACTCCCGGTTCGGGTAACTGGTGTACATGGATGTTCGGACGTGACCTTGTAAACTGGAATAATAACTTCACTTGGGCAAAATGGGTAACTCCGTCACGTGATTTGATCAATGCTTTCAAGAAAGAAGGAGATCAGATTCGCTTTCAGGAATCCGTAGTTTACTATGATTGTAATTGGAGTAACTATTATCCGTCGGACAATTATCCTTTCATGTACAAATGCCGTTCGGCTAATAGCAGCATTATTAAATACCGCTATGCTGATGTGCTGTTATTGAAGGCAGAAGCATTGATCATGCAGGATACGCCGGATCTGGAAGCGGCAGCTAAGATCATCGACGAAGTACGTGAACGTGCCGGATTGGGCGAATTGTCTTCATCCGTACGTAAAGACCGGGATGCGATGATTACCGCATTGCTCAACGAACGTCGGCTGGAACTGGCATTCGAAGGACAACGCTGGTTTGATCTGGTTCGTCTGGATAAGGTAGAAGAGGTGATGAACGCCGTATATGCGAAAGATTCAGGTCGCAAGTCACAGGTTTACGCCTTTGATAAGAACTCTTATCGCCTGCCTATCCCACAATCGGTAATCGATGCCAATGACAAGATTGAACAGAACCCCGGATATTGATAGAGCCGGAGATAACATCGCTTATAATGTATTTAAATAGAAAAAGAAACTAACGATTATGATAAACATGAGAAATATAGCACTGACCTTTTTAGGATGCTTCACCATATTAGCGGCTTGTAGTAATAGTGATGATGCGGAAAAACCGGTAGTACCTGTCCCCACCGGAGATGTAGCCATTTATACGACAACCAGCAGTCTGACCCGTGATTTGGCCCGTGACGCGGTTAACTTCAGCCCGAAAGACAATCCGGCTCCGACCACAATAACTTTGAATCCTGCGGAACAGTACCAGACGATGGATGGTTTCGGAGCAGCTATCACAGGTTCTACCTGTTACAACCTGTTACTGATGAAACCGGCTGACCGTCATGCTTTCCTGACGGAAACATTCTCCGACAAAGATGGTTTCGGATTCAGTTACATCCGTATTTCCATCGGTTGTTCGGACTTCTCGTTAAGCGAATATACCTGCTGTGATACGAAAGGGATCGAAAACTTTGCTTTGCAGAGCGAAGAAAAGGACTATATCCTTCCGATCCTGAAAGAGATTCTGACCATTAACCCTTCTATCAAGGTAATTGCCGCTCCTTGGACCTGTCCGAAATGGATGAAAGTGAAAAGCCTGACAGACCGTACACCATTGGATTCGTGGACGAACGGACAATTGAACCCGGATTATTATCAGGATTATGCTACTTATTTTGTGAAATGGATACAGGCATTTAAAGCCGAAGGCATTGACATTTATGCAGTAACTCCGCAAAATGAACCTTTGAACCGTGGCAACTCCGCTTCGCTCTATATGGAATGGGAAGAACAAAGAGACTTCGTGAAAACAGCGCTCGGTCCTCAGATGAAAGCTGCCGGACTGTCTACCAAGATTTATGCTTTCGACCATAACTACAATTATGACAATATCGAATCGCAGAAGAACTATCCGGGCAAGATTTACGAAGATGCTGCTGCTTCTCAGTATCTGGCAGGTGCTGCTTACCATAACTATGGCGGCAACCGTGAAGAATTGCTGAATATACATCAGGCATATCCTGAGAAAGAACTTCTGTTTACAGAAACTTCTATCGGGACATGGAACAGCGGACGTGACTTGTCGAAGCGTCTGATGGAAGATATGGAAGAGGTAGCATTGGGAACAATCAATAATTGGTGTAAGGGCGTAATTGTCTGGAATCTGATGCTCGATAACGACCGTGGTCCGAATCGTGAAGGTGGTTGTCAGACTTGCTATGGTGCGGTAGATATCAATAACAGTGATTATAAGACAATCATACGTAACTCTCACTACTATATCATTGCTCATCTTTCAAGTGTTGTGAAGCCGGGAGCTGTGCGTATCGCCACTACCGGTTATACGGACAACGGTATTACCTGTTCTGCTTTCGAAAATACGGACGGAACGTATGCCTTTGTTCTGATAAACAACAATGAGAAGTCGAAGAAGATAACTGTCAGCGACGGCCAACGTCATTTCGCTTATGACGTTCCCGGTAAATCAGTAACTTCATACCGTTGGGCAAAGTCAAAGTAAGAACCTTAAAAGTATAAAGACAATGAAAAAAAGTATCTATATAACATTGGCATTGGCGGGAATCTTATCCATGAATTCCTGTAATGATGACGAGTTCCTTCCCGGTAATCCGAGTATGGAGATCAAGGCGGAGAATGCGGATGCCCTTTTCGGCGACAGCCTTCCGTTTACGATCAAGGCTTCGGATGTAGACGTTCCTCTTTCTACTTTGAAAGCGCAGCTTTTCTATGGAGAAGAACAGGTCTCTGAAACGGTGATCCGAACAAAGACAAGTGGAAGCGACTATACCGGAAAGATTTATATTCCTTATTATGCTAATATTCCTAACGGAAAGGCGACATTGAAGTATATCCTTCAGAATATTCACTTTACTACGACGGAACAGGAAACGGAACTTACGTTGGCACGCCCGGACTTTCCTTATCTGACCTTGGTAGATGAAGAAGGACAGGAGTACCGGATGGACAGGCAATCGATGTATCATTATAGCGTATCGGGAGACTTTTCGCAGAAGATGAAAGTGTATATCAAAACTCCGAAAGTAGGGGAGCACGGCAACGAGCTAACTTTTGGCTGGGAAGACAATACGATTGCAGTAGGCTCTACTACGTCTATCCCGTTCTCCAATACAGAGCCGGGCAATTATACGATTCAGTTTAATACTTTCAACTATGAAGCAAGTCCGTTTGCCAAATTATTGCTGAATGGAAAAGAAATGGAACTGGTAGAAAACGATGTATATGCTGTTAAACTGTCGTTAAAGCAGAATGACATTCTGACGTTCGAAGGAGTGCCTGCTTATGATGAATGGTGGATTGATCCGGACTTCTTTGAAAAGCAGGAGGATGGAACACTGAAGTTCCTGCCGATTGACGGAAGCTATCAGATTACAGCAAACGGTAAGAGACAGTACTTCTCTGTCATAGCTTTAAAAGACGGTGAAGCAGCTAAATTGCAGGATGACGGAACAGGAGCTATCTGGGCTATCGGAAATGGAATTGGCAAGCCGTCGGTATCTTTGTACGAAGTGGGATGGACGCCGGAGAATGGTTTGTGTATGCCGCAACTTACGGCAAAGAAGTATCAGCTTACGTTTACTGCCGGTGTGACTATGAAAACAAGTGATATTGACTTTAAATTCTTCCACATAAACAAGTGGGATAATGGTGAATTTAAGGGAGATGCCATCTCTACTACAAGCGACCTTGTTGAAATAACAGAGTCGGGTAACTTGAAGTTGCAGGAAGGTCAGAAATTTGAGAGAGGCGGTGTTTATAAGTTTACGGTAGATGTAACGAAAGGTAATACCAAAGCAGTACTGACTGTAGAGAAAGTAGGACAGGTAGACTTGCCGCGACCGGACATTACAATCAATGGAATGAAGCTGGAAGAAGGCAGTTCCGATATGTATCAATTGCAGATGTCTTTGACGCAGAACCAGACACTCGAAATAGGTGGCATCGAAGATCTAAATGATTGGTATGTTGATCCGGATTATCTGGTGAAGACCGGAGATAATCACTTGAAGTTCTTGCCGGTTGCCGGTAGCTACAGGGTGATGGTAAATGCTACACGTAAATACTTTGCAGTAATACGTATGAATGGCAATAGTGAAGCCGGACTGGATGCTGACGGGCATGGTGCCGTATGGTTGTTGGGCTATGGTATGGGCTCTCCGTCTATTAAGGACGAATTTAACTGGGACTTTTCGACTGCTTATTGTGTGGCGGAAATCAGTCCGAAAGTTTATCAGTTTACTGGGAAGACTGGTGCTGAAGGCGGTACGGTTATTGGTGAACGCATACGATACGATTATATCAGTGTTAAATATCTGGGTGGAAAGTCTTGGGATCAGCAATTTCATCAAAAGAACCTGCAAATGGATCAGGCTACCCGGAACTTATTCAATGTTGATGAGGAAAATCTTGTATTGGCCTCTCCGTTGGAACAGGGAGTTACTTATGTGTTTACGTTAGATTTCACTCAGGGGATAGATAAAGGAATTCTTTCTGTTGTGAAGAAGTAAAAATACAGAAATCATTTATGAACATGAAATTTAAAGCAACGTTACTTGGCTTGTCTATAGCCGCCGTTTTACCGACTATGAATATGGCGCAGACACCAGTATATCTGGACACGAGCAAGCCTATCGAAGAACGGGTGAAAGATGCGCTGAGCCGTATGACACTTGAAGAGAAGGTGAAGATGACTCATGCGCAGTCTAAATTTAGTTCACCGGGAGTCCCCCGCTTAGGGATTCCCGAAGTATGGGCAACCGATGGCCCTCACGGCATCCGTCCCGAAGTATTATGGGATGAGTGGGATCAGGCAGGATGGACAAACGATTCCTGTATAGCCTATCCTGCATTGACTTGCCTTTCTGCAACATGGAATCCCGAAATGTCTTACCTTTATGGGAAGAGCATTGGCGAAGAAGCCCGTTACCGGAAAAAAGATATTCTCCTGGGGCCCGGTGTCAACATCTACCGCACCCCGTTGAATGGGCGTAATTTTGAATATATGGGCGAAGATCCGTACCTGTCTTCCATGATGGTAGTTCCTTATATTAAGGGAGTACAGGAAAACGGTGTTGCTGCTTGTGTGAAGCATTACGCATTAAACAATCAGGAGTTCAACCGTCACACCACCAATGTTCATTTGAGCGACCGTGCTCTTTATGAGATTTATCTTCCGGCTTTCAAAGCGGCCGTTCAGGAAGGTGGTGCTTGGGCGATAATGGGAGCTTACAACCTTTATTCGTTTAGTGAAGATACCGACTCCGGTAAGCTCTATAAGACTCAGCATGCGTGCCATAATAAGCGATTGCTGCAAGATATTCTGCGTAAGGAATGGGGCTTTGATGGTGTCGTCGTTTCAGATTGGGGCGGAGTACATGATACTTTCCAGGCCATTTCGAATGGTCTGGACATGGAGTTCGGTTCATGGACAAACGGACTTTCTGCCGGGACAAGGAATGCTTATGACAATTACTATTTGGCACATCCTTACCTGAAACTGATCCAGGACGGAACAGTCGGAACCAAAGAACTGGACGAAAAAGTGAGTAATATCCTCCGTCTGATCTTCCGCACTTCGATGAACCCGCATAAACCTTTCGGTTCTCTGGCTTCGCCCGAGCATGGACAAGCCGGACGAAAAATCGGTGAAGAAGGAATTGTACTGTTACAGAATAAGGATAATGTATTGCCTATTGACTTGAAGAAAGCCAGGAAGATTGCTGTTATCGGTGAAAACGCCATTAAGATGATGACTGTAGGCGGTGGTAGTTCTTCTCTGAAAGTGAAATATGAGATATCTCCTTTGGACGGTTTGAAGAACCGCGTAGGTTCACAGGCGGAAGTTTTGTATGCCCGTGGATACGTTGGTGACCCGACAGGGGAATATAATGGAGTACAGACCGGACAGGATTTGAAAGACGACCGTTCGGAGGATGAACTTCTTGCTGAGGCTGTAGAAGTGTCTAAAGATGCGGATTACGTAATTTTCTTCGGTGGACTGAACAAGAGCAATCATCAGGATTGCGAAGATTCGGACCGTGCATCCCTTGGATTGCCGTATGCGCAGGACAGGGTGATTGGCGAGTTGGCAAAAGTAAATAAGAACTTGATTGTCGTAAACATCTCCGGTAATGCGGTTGCCATGCCTTGGGTAAATGAAGTGCCCGCTATTGTTCAAGGCTGGTTCTTAGGTTCGGAAACCGGAACGGCTCTTGCTTCGGTACTGCTAGGAGATGCTAATCCGTCGGGGAAACTTCCTTTTACTTTTCCTGCAAGACTGGAAGACGTAGGTGCACATAAACTGGGTGAATATCCGGGGAATAAAGAAGAGCTGGCACACTCCAAGAACAATGGTGATACCATAAACGAAATCTATCGTGAAGATATTTTTGTTGGCTATCGCTGGGCAGACAAAGAAAAGATCAAACCGCTTTTCCCGTTCGGACACGGATTGAGCTATACTACTTTCGCTTACGGGAAACCTTCGGCTGACAAAAAGGTGATGACTGCCGATGATACCATCTCTTTCACGATCAACGTAAAGAATACAGGTACTCGTGAAGGTCAGGAAGTTATCCAGCTTTATGTCAGCGATAAGAAATCCTCTCTGCCTCGTCCGGTCAAGGAACTGAAAGGCTTCAAGAAAGTAAAACTGGCTCCGGGTGAGGAGAAGGCTGTAACGCTGACGATTGATAAAAAAGCCCTGAGCTTCTTCGATGATGTCAAACACGAGTGGATGGCAGAACCGGGTAAGTTTGAAGCAGTCATCGGAACATCATCCAGAGACATTAAAGGAATTGTACCATTTGAGTTGAGATAGGTATCCGTTTGGTAAAACTGGGGTCCTCCCCCGGTAAAACAGATTGCTGGGAGAATGTTGTTATCTTATAAAAGAGAGAGTCACAACATTCTCCTTTTTCTTTGAAACGAGTTTGGCTTGTGATTAGAAATAAGGCTTATACCTTGCATTTTACTGTGGTATATGCAATTTAGAATGAATTTCTTTTTCCTATTCTGATTTATGTCCTATCTTTGTAGTGCTCTTTTTTCAAAATCACACAAGGCTGGAAACCTGCCTTGTAATTGTGGCAGGCATTTTTATGCCTGTCCGGTTCATTCTATATGGGCGGTTTCGCACCCCCATGTAGAGTGTTAATGCACCTGCTGCCTTGTGTGAACGAGAAAAGAGCAATGGGACAGGCGGAACCGCTTCTTTTATTATCTAAAACCACCTTTCTGTTTAGCCCCGTTGAACTTAATTTATTCACCATTTAATTTAAATTCTTATGAAGGAGGTTTTAAACAACCAGCAGATTGTTTGTCCGGGGGACGCAACACAATTCATGCATGCCATTTTTTCTTCAGATCATGAAATGATGACCTTTTATCTTACGCTCAATCGTTTTATAAATCCAGCCAGTTATTTGGTGGAACGCTCGGATCGGCAAAGACTGGAAGATTTAGAGAATGTTCTTTTTGGTAATGTAGCAGCCTTCGAGGCAGTTCATCATTTTAAGAAAATTAGTGTAAAAGATGTGATTAAAGGATTTGGTATGCATATGATGAATATGCAGGTTTCAAATACCAATCGTATGCAAAGTGCCAATATAATGGGCTCTTTTATAGATTGTATTATCGATACTACTAAAAATAGTTGGCAATATAAACAGATGTACCGGGTCAATCATTTACATCTTGAGAATGTCAGATATTTGCTGAATCGACTGAATGAAGAGTAATCTGTTGAAGGAAATAATAGTGACCTGGTGATTATAATTTGTCTCTTTCTACAGAGTTAAAAACGTTATTCTTATTGTCACTTGTCACTTTTCAGACTTAATGCGCTGGAATTTAGCGTGATAAGGGTGATAATAGGTGGTGACAATAGGGTGATAATAGAGAAAAACAACTTTTCTATTGTCACCTTACATAAGAGATTCTGCCTTCCTGATTCAGGTAAGCCGGTTCATTTAATAGTTTGTGCTACGTTTATTAAGCTGTTTTCAACGTTAGATTAATGTATTACGGTCGTTACATTTCTTTGTTTCACGTCTGTAATCCCATGAGTTCATGTACGTGAACTGATGGGATCACGTACGTAGTCCCAACGGTTTACGTACGTGGAACGAAAACAGAAAGCGGACAAAAGATATTAATCAAGGCTTGTCCGCCTGTTAACCTTACCGGGATATATGATAAGATACGTAGTGTCAGGACGTTTGATGTCTTTGTCTGGCTATTATAATGTTATTTACTTGTTAATACCAACAAACTCTCC
>OGYN01001673.1_pt1 | contig 17554 bp, 18 predicted proteins | sample 1576551 | NCBI WGS metagenome assembly OGYN01 (sample SAMEA3541589, study PRJEB24748) | human gut metagenome | biome: human gut; feature: human-associated habitat; material: faeces | place: China | collected 2012 | reverse complement strand
CGCAGTTGGAGAAGAATTACGGCAGAGAAGGCGCAGAAATATTGACTGACAACTGTCAGGATACCATCTTCGGCGGCTTTGCCCCCCAACAGCCAGACGGCGGAGCAGCTCTCCAAATCGCTGGGCAGCCGCACGGTGCTGTCCGGCTCTGTCAGCCGGGGCAAGAACGATCCCAGCCAGAGCTTGCAGATGATAGAGCGTCCACTGATGACGTCGGACGAGTTGAAATCCATTCCCAAGGGCAGCTTTGTGGTGATGAAAACGGGGACGCACCCCATGCAGACAAAGCTGCGGCTGTTTCTCGATTGGGGCATTACCTTTGGCGAGCCGTATGACACACCGGAACACGCAGCCCGACCTGTGGCCTATGCCAGCCGCGCCGAACTGCTGGACAGCATCGACCGTACTTATCCCAAAACGCAGCCTGTCTTAGCTCCCGCTACCGGGATGAGTGCGAGCGCGTGGAAGTGGAGCGCAGATTCAGTCTGGCGAAGCGTGAATGTGGCATGGGGCTGGTCGCTGCAAAGCTGCGGGAGACTGCGGCCCATGTGATCGCCATGTCCGTTCTGGTGCTGAATCTCCGCAAGATTCAGCGCGCTCTTTTGAGAATGCTCGCATATCTTCTGGAGATTCTCGCTCAGAACAAAAATTGGGCACTTGTTCAGTGGACATTAATTTAGAAGCCATTTTTAGGATTGATGTTTCTATATGATGTGCAGGCTTGCCATAGTAACAGCCCTCTGCCAAGGAAAAGGCAGAGGGCTGAAATTTAATCTATGGGTTTATATTTCGTCACAGTTTTCAAATAGGTTTTGGGGTTTCCGTTCAAACAAGGCCTGCATATCCATTTGGCCCAAGATTTTATCCGTATCTCCGTTTGGTTTCCCCGGTTTTTATGATACTGTTTCCGTCAATAAGCGGAAATGCGGCGAGTGAGCTATGGCAGCGCAATACGGCTACATCCGGGTAGCGAGGATTGCTTAAAGGGCAGCCATCGCTATCATTTTCTACAAACATATCACCTGATCGACACCCATAGCGTTGATCTCCGTGGGGTCGTGGGTGACCAGCAGCACTGTGCACCCTTGGCACCTTCTGCGTGTCTCGTAGATCGTGGCCGCCTTTGTCTCCTCGTCCAGCCCTTTGAACGGCTCGTCAAGAAAAAGGATATCATAGTTGGCCATCAGTGCCCGCAGGAGCGCCACCCGCCGTCGCATTCCGCCGGAGAGTTCCCGGCAGGGCTGTTTTTCACAGCCGCGCAGACCAACGGCTTGCATGGCAGAGAGCACCTGCTCCTCATCGAGGGATGGAGTAACCAGCCGAATATTGGATACCGGCGTGAGCGCATCACACAGCCTGTCCTCCTGAAATACCGCGCTTTTCCGCAGAGTGTGCAGCCCGTGGATTTGTCCGCTGTCCTGCCGCTCCAACCCCATCAGGATGTGCAGCAGCGTAGTCTTACCGGCTCCGGAGGGTGCCATGATACAGGTGGTTTCGCCCATCGGGAACACAGCAGAGAAATTCTTCAGCACTTCCTTGCCGTGAAAGGATTTGCTGATCTTGTCCAACACAATGGCGTCCATCGCTCACATCCTCTCCAGGCGTTTTGCCGTCCACGACAGAAGGGCAAGAACAGTTTTCTCAAAGGCCAGACTGACCAGAACGATCACCAATGTCCAGGCGAAAAGGTCCGGCATATCCAGATAGATTTTCGCCTGCTGCAGATGCTCGCCGATGGAGCCGCTGGGGGTCCCGATGACCTCCGCGGCGATGCCTGACTTCCAACACAGGCCCAGAGCGACCATACAGCCCGACCGGAAAAAGGGTATTACCTGCGGGAGATAGATATACCGAATTCTTCGCCCCGCCGGAATCAGGAACACCTCCGCCATCTCCAGCAGCTGCCGGTCTGCCGCCTCGATCCCGGCGAGTACATTGGTATAGATAATGGGCAACACCATCAGAAACGAGATCAGCGCCGCCAGACTGCGGGAGGAAAACAGAATCAGCGCCAGAATGATGAAAGATGCAACTGGGATAGTCTTAACAGCCAGCACGACGGGAGCCAGTATATCCTTTACCTGATGAAAGCGGGCTGAGAGCATGGCCAGCAAAATACCAAGCCCGGCTGCGAGAAAAAAGCCTGCAGCGATCCAAAGCAGGGAAAAGCAGATGGACGCCCAGAAGTCTGTTGTGACAGACAACTGAGCAACGCGCACCAGTACCTGCACAGGGGACACCAGCAGGGGCAGCAGGCTGTCCCGGTTTAGGATTACACTGCCCAGTTGCCAGATCGCCAACCAGAAGGCCGCCGCCCAGACCCGGATCGTCCGCGGTTTTTTCATCAGCGGCTGAAGTAGAAGTCATCGCCGGGCAGGGCGCCGCCGATAGACCGGGGATTCTGCTCAAACAGAACGGCCAGATACCCCGACAGCTTCTCCTGCATCTCCTTGCCCTCAATAAAGGTGATGTTGCAGGCGGGCAGCGCCTTCTCCGCCACCTCAGCGGTCACGATCTCATATTGGCCAACCATCTGGGCAGCCTCATCCGTATTGCTGTTGACATACTCCACAGAGGTTTTGTAGTGATCCAAGAACGCAGACACCGCATCCGGATTCTGCTCCACAAACTCGCGGCGGGCAACTACTACGCCGGTGATTAGTGCGGACGGGGTCTCATTGCCCTTCTGCAGAGCGTCCCACTCCTGAGTTAGATCGAGGGCGACACGGATCTGATCGCTCTTTGTCTGGGCCATAGTCACAAAAGGCTGGGGCAGCATGGCAATGGCGTTCTCCTGAGCCATCAGTGCGGACAGGCACTCGGCGTGCTCGGATTTCCACTCAATGGTGACATCGGCGGTGGGATCAATTCCGTTGGCACTCAGGATGTAATTCAACGCATACTCCGGCGTGGCACCCTTGCCGCTGGCATAGATGGTCTTACCTCGCAAGTCTTCCATGCTCTGGACAGTATTCCCGCTCTCTACGATGTAGAGAACGCCCAGAGTATTGATGGCCAGCACCTGAAAGCCCGCGCTGTTGTTATTATACAGGACGGAGGACACATTGGCCGGTATGGCGGCGATATCCAGTTCCCCCTTGGCCAGCATGGGTGTAACCTCGTCAATGGCGGCGGCGATGCTGAAGGTATAGTTGTTATCGGTCAGCGCACCAGAGGCTACTTGATCCATGAACTGAACCATGCCCATGGCCGTGGGCCCCTTCAGCGCCGCAATGCGGACATTAACAGGATCAGCGGTTGGAACATCATCGACGATGCCAGCCTGTGAAGTGTCGGCACCGGAATCGGAGATATCACCGGAGCCGCCATCCTGTTTAGAGGAAGCACAGCCTGCGAAAAGCGCGGCGCAGAGCGTCAATACGCAAAAGAGGGAAAGCAGTTTTTTCATTTGAAGGATCCTTTCTTAATCTTAGAATTGATTTATTTGGCTGACGAATAGAGAATCTGCTCCAGACCGTCAGAGTCTGTAATCACAAAGCCCTCACTCTGGGCGGCGATTACTCCGGCCGCCTGCAGAGAGGACAGTTCCCGGAACAGAGTGGCCCGACTGACCCCGAGCTGTCGGGCCAGATTATCCCGGGAACAGGAGCTTTTGACCTGACCGTCGACCGACCTGTGTGCCAAGAGATAGGCGGCGATCTTGCCGCAGCAGGTCTGTGTGGTGAGCTGTTCGATGCGCTTGATCAAAAACTGCAGCTTCGCATTACAGAGCGCAGCATACTGAAACGCCAGCTTCTGATCGGTTTCCATCCACCCCCGAAGCGTGACTTTGTCGATATAACAGATCACAGTATCCTCCCCGCAGCAGAGCACGGTTTCCAGATCACTGGCCGCGACCAGATTGTAGATTCCAAAGCACTCACCGGTATATAGGGAATTTAGCCAGACATCCCGGCCATCCGCTGCTACAGAGTAGACATCGATCCGCCCGGCCGCCACGGCGCCGACGGACGGAATCCCCTTGGGCGTGTCATGGACGATCTGCCCGTCCCGATACTGCGAGACGGTAAACGCTCCCTCCGGAACCGAGCAGCCCTGAAAAAGCGGCGATGCCTCCAGCATTTTGGCCACGATACAGTCAGTCAACAGATCACCTCCATGTGTGAGTTAGTCAAGTCTAACTCATGGGCATTTACTTTGGTTAGACAAAGCTAACCACTCGTTTATTATATCTTTTCCGCCAAGGGAAGTCAATACAGGCTGAGTTATGCGAAAGTCTCAAATGAGACTGACAGTAAACGGCGCCTTGTGGTAAGATATGACTAACCTGTGTGTAGAAAGTGGGTAAAGCAATATGCGGAACATGATCCTGTTTTCCGGCTCTTCCGCCGTGGGGAAGACAACGGTTTTGAAATCGCTCCTGCCGATGATCCGACAGCGAGGCGGACGACCCGCTATATGTAAGATCGACTGCTTGGGGACGGATGACCACAGGGCCTATCGTGCTATAGGCTTGCCGTGTGTGGTGGGGCTGAGCGGGGACATCTGCCCGGATCATTTTCTGGTGTCCAACCTGCCGGAGCTTTGGAACTGGACAGAGCGTGTCAAGTGCGATCTGCTGTTTCTGGAGACGGCAGGGCTGTGCCACCGGTGCTCCCCCGCCACCCGGAGGACGGTGGCCGGCTGTGTGCTGGACTGCACCTCCAGCTGCCGCGCTCCGGAAAAGCTGGGCCCCATGTTGACGCAGGCGGACTTTGTTGTGCTAACGAAAATTGATATGGTCTCCCAGGCCGAACTGGAAATCGTGTCCTGGCAGGTGAAACGGCTCAATCCATCCGCAGCCCTTTTCCCGGTGGACGGACTGGCCGGCTACGGGACTGAGCTGTTGGCACAATGGATCATGGACCGTCCCGGTACAGAGGACTATGAGGGAGACATCCTGCGCCACAGTATGCCCAGCGGTGTCTGCTCCTACTGCGTGGGCGAACAGCGAATTGGCAGCGCCTATCAGCAGGGGGTTGTCGGGAAGATCGACTTTGAGGAGGCGGTGCCATGAAGAATCTAACCATTTTGCGAGGTCACGGAAAAGGCGGAGTGCCAGAACCCTTCCAATCTATTGTGCTCTCGCGGGGAGAGTTATGGACAATTGTAGGAAATACCGGTTCCGGGAAAAGCCGTCTGATCAAAGACATTGAACAGCTATCGGACGGGGATTCGGTGACCGGACGCCATGTGTTGTTGGACGGTGCCGCCGTCCCTATAGACTGCCGCCAGCGAGAATCTACACGGCTGGTGGCGCATTTGGGGCAGAATATGCGGTTCGTGCTGGATACCACGGTGGAGGATTTTCTGACGCTCCATGCCCAGTGCCGGGAAAAGGCCATCTCTCCCGCTGCGGTATTGGAACTGGCAAACGACATCACGCCGGAGCCGGTGTTTGCCTCGCATAACCTCAATCAGCTCAGCGGCGGCCAGGCCAGGGCGTTGATGATCGCGGATATCGCGCTGGTCTGCGACAGTCCTGTGGTCCTAATCGACGAGATTGAAAATGCCGGTGTGGATAAGGAGAAGGCGTTCCTGCACCTCAAAAACCAAGATAAACTGGTTCTGGTGGTCACACACGATCCCCATACCGCCTTGATGGCCCATAAGCGAATCGTGCTGCACGGCGGCGCAGTCACCGCAGTGGTGGAGCGTTCTCCCCAAGAAGCAGAACTGTATGGAGAACTAAGCCTTGCCTACCAGCAGCATCAAACCTATCAATCCCTGCTCAGGAAAGGAGCACACCTACTATGACGACTGTTTTACTCTACTGGAACCATATCTGTGTTCTGCATAAGGGAGAAAAGCAATTCCTCGATCGACTGGCTGAGCGCCTGTCAAACGAGGACATCGACCTGCGAGTCCGCTATTTCGGGCTTGGATACCCGGAACATATGTCGGAATACATGGCCAGACCGGATGCCATTCTCCCGGATCTGATCGTCTCCGCTGATCTGGAGGTCTTTGAAGATTCCCGCATTTATCGGAAGCTGGAGAAGGACCTCTATCCCGTTACCAAATGGTTCCCGCTCCGGGACGGCGGTGCGCTGGATGCGGTTAGGCGGGACAATCGGCTCCTGCCCTTCGTGTCCATCCCGCTGGTCTACTACACCCGGCAGCCGGACATATGTGAGCGCACCGCCCTCAAGGATTGGGACGGCCTGGCCTTTGGCGGCATCAACAACTCCGCCGCCAAAACGGTGGTTAAAGCAGTCTGGAATCGATGGGGGGAGGAGGCTGCCTGTGGCCTGCTGGAAAGAAGTAATATTGCGGATATGCCGATTGGCGCGTTTCAGGCGGTTCGTATGAGCCAGAGCCAGACGGCGCTGGTGCCATCTATCTACGCCCTCCGGGCGGATGGGCGGGAGACTTTTCTTCGGATCCCGCAGGAGGGGCCTGTGCTGGTGCCATCATACTTCTGCGCCCGCACCTCCGTACCGGAACCAGCAGCCCGCCGAGTGGCAGAGAGCATTCTGTGTCCAAAGCTGTGCCGGTTTTATGTGGAGCAGGGGGATCTGATCCTCTACCCGGATTGTCTGGACATACATAGCCGGCAGGAAGGCGCGCGGTATATGGTTCCATCCACACGATGGCTCTCAGAAATTGATCCAGAACACTTCTGCGAGGTTTACTGCGGGCGGCTTCCCACAGCGAAGTGCCCGGTCCGGCATGGTGCCGAAATGTATGCTGATAGTACGCTCCTGTAGGGCTTTCACAGGCATCTAGCTCAGCTGGTGTTATGCTGTATTCACAGTTTTGTTTCCATGACTTGTAACTACGCTCTGCGTGTTGATGAAACACTGGACGGCCGCTTGGCCAAGCGGCTCATTTGCTGTTTCCTGAGGTCAGGTGAGCAACGTTCCTTGAGCAGTGCCTTTTTCTGCTAATATGCAGACATCTCTGCTTGAAAATTCGGTTGCGAGTGCTTTTGCGTTATGGTAAAATAATCATGCTAATCAACGTTTTTTGAGGTACGATAAGGCAACGACTGACTTGAATGCATGAGATGTTATACCGAGAATGGTTCCTGGAGACACATTAGGGCGATGAGATTGAGGTGAAAATAAGTGGCTCAGAATGACAAGATCCAACTATTCGAGGACAAACGCAAGTTAACAAACAGGTTTAGATGCCATGCGGTGAAAACCGCGTGGCATCAAACCTTTCCGGGTTTTTCATACCCCGTTTTTAACGGTTTCGAGCATGGATGTCAGAGCCGCCTGAGAGGCGTTCGACGTGATTTGAACCCCTCTTTTTTTGTTTTCTGGCGAAATGATCGGATGCAGCCCCCTTTTGTACGAGGAAGTCCCTCGCAAAAAGGGGGCTTTTTCATAGAAAAGTTTCACAAGGTTTAGAGCGTCGGTTTGTTGGTTTTGTAGAACCATCGACCGGCGCTTTTGGGGGAGTCCTGAAAAAAGGATTGACCTCTTTCTTAATAACCCTATAATAGTCCTTGCAAATACTAATATGGGGGGGAGTAACCGTGAAACCTGATGCAGAGTAGATGTGGGAAGCATGGGGACGGACAAACGCGCTATATACCGCATGGTGCGCCGCCGCAGGGCAGAATCCATACCGCGTGATCGTTTTATATGCCATACAGGCGCACGCGCCGATCACGCAAAAGGCCATAGCGGATTACGCCGGACTGTCGAAGCAGACGGTGAGCACCGTCATGCGGGCGCTGAAAGTGGAGGGGCTTGTGTCCCTCCGTGCCGGGGAATCGGATCGCCGTGAGAAAAAGGTGTGCCTGACACAGAAGGGGACGCGCTATGCAGCGGAGGTGCTTTCTCCGCTGCACACGCTGGAGCAGCGGGTGTTCGACATCATGGGCGCAGAGCGTATGAAGCAGATGACGGACGCCATCACGCTATTCAATCTTGTTTTTGAGAAAGAAATGGAGACACAGGCAAATGAACACCGCACTAAGTAAGAAATTCTTTTCTTATGTCATTCCGTCCATCCTCGCATTCGCGTTGTCGGGGGTTTACACCATCGTTGACGGCTTCTTTATCGGGCAAAGCCTCGGCGATACGGGATTGACCGCCATCACATTGGGCTATCCGATCTCCGCGCTGGTGGGAGCGATCGGTACGGGGCTTGGCCTGTCGGGCGCCATTCGATTTACGATCCTGAGCGCGCAGGGGGAAACCCAAAAGCGTCAGGAGTGCTTTGCGGGTACGACGCTGCTGATGCTGATTGCCGCCGGTTTGCTGACGGCGATCCTGTTTGCTTTTGCCGAGCCAATTCTGTATTTGCTGGGCGCAAGAGGCAATATGCTCACGCTCTGCACTGCGTATGCCCGCGTCATTGCGCTGGGCGCTGTTTTTCAGCTTTTGGCAACCGGCTTCGTCCCGTTTATCCGCAACATGGGCGGCGCGACCGTTGCCATGATCGCGATGATTCTCGGATTTGTAACGAACATTGTCCTGGACTATGCCTTCGTGTGGGCCTTGAACTGGGGAATGGCCGGTGCTGCATGGGCGACCATCATCGGACAGGCCGTGACCATGGTCGTGGCAGTCATCTTCTTTGCCGTGAAGAGGAGTGGCTTTCGCCTGCCAAAGCTGCGGGAGCTGTGCAGCCTTTGGAAAACTGTCCTGATCGTCTCCATCTCCCCCTTTGGTTTGACATTTTCCTCCATCATCACGATGCTTTTTATGAATCGCTTCCTGCTGCTGTACGGGGATGAACAGGCAGTCGCGGTTTACGGCTGCATCGGCTATATTACCGCCATTCTCTACCTGCTGCTGCAAGGGGTAGGCGACGGCAGTCAACCGCTGATCAGCCAGTATTACGGGGAGGATGACCGGGCTTCCGTGCGGGCTGTCCGAAGGCTGGCGTACCTGACCGCCGTTGCGGTCACAGTGGTCTGCATGATCGGCGTCTATCTTGCAAGAGCAAAAGTCGGCACGCTGTTCGGCGCTTCGGCGGCGGCAAATGCCGGGGTCATCCGGTATCTGCCGCTTTTCCTTGCACCGCTGCTGCTGCTGGCGTTTGTCCGCATTACGACGGCCTACTTCTACGCAACGGAAAAGAACGGGTTGTCCTATCTCCTTGTGTATGCCGAGCCGGTCTGTACGCTGCTGACGCTCCTGCTCCTGCCGCCGCTGCTGAAGCTGACCGGCGTCTGGCTTGCGACACCCATCGCACAGGCCGTGACCTTTGTGATCGCATGGGCCGCCAAGCGCCGTGTGGATGCAAAGAATTAGGGTACACGATGGGCGGGCTGAAAATCGACGTGAAGCGCTTGTGTGAGCCGTGCTTGCGCCGTCTGCAAGGTAAACAGAACGGCAAAAGGGTATGTACCGTAAGGTACATACCCTTTTTGTCAGCGATCCTTTGGGGATACCCTCGTTACAGCGCAGGCGGCTGATGCCGCGCCGCATCTACAAGGAGAAGCGTCAGCCCGATATAGACGATGCAGGCCAGCGCCAGCAGCGCACAGAAAAGGAGGCAGAGGATATAGGTGGTTTTGCTTCCGCGCAGATATTTGCGGCATAGCACGATGCCGGCGGCGGCCAGCACCAGCAGCACTGCGGCCAACCAAAGGGGCATATCGTCCACCTCCTTTACACGCTGCGGAATACGTCGATCATATCCGTAAACCACGTCAGCTCGCGGACAAAGCGTTCCCGCAGCTGCGCGGGGTTTTCGCGGCCCCTGTCGATCTGGAAAAAGCCGCGTCCGCTGTGGACGGCAAGATAGAGCCTGCCGTCAGGGTTGAGATTTACGGCGAATTTGCCGAAGGAGGCGTCTGACAGTGCCAGAAGCCGTTCCAACCGGTTGGGGGTCAGGATGCGAAGGACGGCGGCCTCGTCGCCGCCTGTCAGGAGGAAGCGCTTGTCAAAGGCCTCGCTGCCTGTTTTGATGGTTTTGCCGCCGGACAGCTTATCCAGCGTCCCTCTCGGCCAGATGGTCAGCCACGTGGGAAATTCCCGGTTCAGCTGGCACAGCAGCCACTGACCGGTGTAGACCTCCCGCTCGTTCTTCTCCCACAGGCCGGTCTCCTCACGCAGGAATTCATCCTCCTCTGTCAGTTTGATGGTGCATAGCTCCGTGGTCGACCCCCGATAGACGCCCCGGATATACCCGCTGCCGCTGCAATAGGTGTGGCGGGGCAGGGGGATATTGGTGTCCTCTGCGTTCAAAAGTGGCGGAGTGGGGTTCATCTGTACGTTTTCGAGGACAGTGCCTGCGATATCCGGCGCCATGGCGTCGAAGGTCTGCTGCCCGGCCTGTTCCTTGGATCTGCTCTGCACCGTCTGCCCCAGCGCGAGGACAATGCCGCCCAAAACGATCAGCACAAGATTGCCGCCCAGAAGGATACCGGCCACGGCAATCGCCACACCCAGCAGCGAAAGGAGCTTTCCACCCCATTTGCCGCCCCTGCTCCTGCGAAGCTGCTGCGAAAGCGCCTCATCCGTCATGTTCCTGTTCTGTTCTGCCATATGTCTCTCCTTATTCTGCCGCGCCGGTCAGTCCAGACGCTCGTAGTAATCGTAGTCGCCGGTAACACCCCAGTAGAGGCCGTTTTCACCGGCTGTTGCAATGAGGTAGGAGACGTCGTCAAAGCGCTCGGAATCGGCGGCATAGTGTCCCTGCGCCTCGTCCAGCACACGGAGCATCCCACTGTCGATGGCGGTCAGCGTGTCGTCCGACTGCTCGTATAGGATCCAGTCTCCCGCCACGCCGATGCCGATGACGGACGCAGCCGTGTCCTCACCCTCCAGATACCAGGTGCCGTCAAGACCCTGATGCGCGGTGTCCCCGCCCGCGAAGTCCTCCACCAGAGATTCCTCCGGCTGGAACACAAATGTCTCCGTCTCCGCGTCCCAGAACCACACCATCAGCACCTGCTGTCCGTCCAGCTCGAACAGCATCGCCGCATCACTGCTGCCGTCACCGTTCCGGTCGGCAAAGTCGATGCCCTGAAACGTCTCCCACGGGTCGCCTTGCAGGGTGATGGGATAGCGCACATAGTCGTACAGGGTCTGTACCTCGTCGTCGAGATAAAAATCGGCGCTGTCCGCATGGACGCACACCAGCACATCGGTGTCCTCGCCGTCGCGGGTGATGGTGCCGCCGTCCCGGACGATGCCGGTGACACGCCAGTCGCCGCCCACCACATCGCGGGGGTCGTCGTCCTCACCGCCGCAGGCGGCAAGGCTCAGACACAGTGCCAGCGCCGATAGGAGCGCAAATAGCTTTTTCATGCGTTTCCCCTTTCCTGCGGCGTTATGCCATCTTCTGATAGTAGTCGTATTCGCCGCCCCAGTAGATCACATCGCCGCCGACGAGGGTGAAGTCGTAGACAACATCCTCATACAGGGAGGAGACGGCAAAATACTGTCCGGCGCCGTCCTGATTTACCTCGATGGTGCCGCAGTCCACCACGGTGGGGTCGCCGTCACCGCCGGGACGCTCCAGCAGCTCCCAGCTGCCGGAGGCGTCGAACTCGAGTATGCTGGCGGCGCCTGGCTCACCGTCCTGATACCATGTACCGGCGAGGTATCCGTAATCGCCGTCGCCGGTGTTTTCACCCGGCGTATCACCGGTCACCTTCGTGAAGGTGCCGAGAGAATCCACATACAGCGTACCGACCTCGTCGAACCAGCTGCGGTAGGCCACGCCATCGTGCTCGTTGTAGAAGTAGTCGTAGTCATATTCCGGCACGAACTGGATAAAGCCGCTGGCGGTCACCTCTTCGTCGGCGTTGTACAGCGCAAAGCGCACCTCGTCACCGGCATCGCTGGTGGCGGAGATCAGCGTTTCGCCGTCCTCACCCCTCCACGCGCCGCCAAAGACATACAGATTCGACATCTGCTCACTGTCCTTGACCAGCCCCTCAAGGGAGTTCGGGGCGTTGTAAAAATTGTTGTCATTGTCGTCGCGGCCGTCCTCGCTGCCGCAGGCGGCAAGACTCAGGCACAGTACAAGCGCCAGCGCAAGGGACAAAAACTTATGGATGTGTTTCATTGTATTCTTCTCCTTTTTTAATACACGGTGTCAATGCTCCTGCTCCGCCATGGACAATATCTCATCGTGGCTCAGCTCCACATCGCCGAAGCGGACAAAGATGCCGTTGGTCACGGCGCTGTTCCACACCCGTATGTCTGCAAGCGGGCGAAACCGGATCTTATCCAGATACGGTTTCATGTCCAGCAGAAGACGGCTTCCGGACACAAAATCCACCTGCAAAACATGGTCGGGCAGCGGCGCGACGGCTGTGAGATACCTTCGGTTCAAGCGCGTGTCCTCCTTTCCGGGAAAATAAAGATCCACCGTACAGACATTGTACGGTGGATGGGATGGAAGAAACATTAACCAAAGGTTAGGTCTTTTGCCGGAGCAGAGCGGTAAGCTGTCTCCGCTTGGTGCGGGTGTCGCCCTCAATATGGAGCTTGGAATAGATCTGGTTCACATACTGCTTGACGCTGCCCTCGGAGAGGTAGAGCCTTTCCGCGATCTCACGGTTGGAAAGCCGCTGCCCCATCAGCTCCACGATCTCGTATTCCCGCGTCGTCAGCGCGTCAAAGACCGCCGGACGGACGCTTGCCATGCTTCGCGCCCGTGCCGCCTCGCCCAGCGCCATGATCTGCGCCGCAAGGGGAGACTGCGTTTCCCGCGCCAGCAGAGGTTTTATATAGTCGTAGTTTTCCACGAACGGCATCACAAGGCCATCCGGCGCGGCATCGGAAAGCGCCTTTTCCAGCCAAGCACGGGCGTCCTCGATCTTTCCCAGCTTCCCATAGGCTGCCGCCGTCTGGACGCGGAGGTGCAGCGCTACCAGCGCGTAGTGCATGGCCTCGCACACCGCCAGCAGCTCGGCGCTGCGCCCGATGACCTTGGCGTATGCACCCTCGGCAAGATAGACCTGATTTTCGATCATCTCCATCATGGGCTTGCCCGGCGCCAGCATATTGATATCAGAGAGCCGGTGCTGCGAGAAGATCTCCGGTATCTTGTCCGTTTCACCACGCAGCGCGTGGTAGTAGGCGCTGGTGGCGCTCCAGAGGTTGATCCACGCCGCGTCGTGATAGCGCAGAAGCTCTGCGTAGCGCTCGGCAAAGGTGTACCGCTGCTCCACGTCGGTATATCGCGAGAGCCGCCGCGACAGAAAATCGCAGCATAGCGCCATGTTGATCTGCCCGTTGTTCTTCACCTGTGCGTAGGCGCGCTCCAGCTCGATATGGGCATCGGTGAAGCGGCCCTGACAGAACAGCGCCTCGGCGCGCATAATGGTCTCCGCACCCTGCCCGTGGTGGTTGGTGACCTGATAGTAGTGGGGCATACACTCGTCCATCTCGGCAAGCTCGCGCTCCAGCTCGCCCGGTGCGCGGTAGAACATCATCAGAACGGACGGAGAGCCGAAGGTCCAGCCGCCGCCGGATTGGATGCTGATGGCGGGGCGGGACATCTGCGCGCTGGCGCTGCGGTGCAGGCGGCTCATGGCGCTGATGTCGTTGTAGCAGAGAAAGCTCAGAATGAGGTCGCACTCGCCCAGCAGGTTGCCGCGCTCCTCCTCGGACAGCTCCGGGTGCTCCTCGATGGCTGCCAGCAGCAGAGCCTTCAGCTCCAGCATCTTCGGGATCTGCCGCCATGTGAACATCCGGCGCATCAGCACCAGAATGGCAAAGGGATAGGCATTCAGCGTTTCGGCGGGGCATTTATCCAGCGCGTCCAGCACGTCCTCCGGCTTCAGCGACGCCAGCAGGATACCTGCATCACTGCGGATGACTCGCAGCAGCGCATCGTAATTCTCACTTCTCCGGTAGGCGGCGAGGGCGTGGAGATACTGCCGGTGCTGTTCATGCCACAGGCCGAAGCGCTCCCAATAGAGCCGCTGCGTTTCGGCATCCAGCTTGAGAAAACGCCGCTCGGCGCACGCCTTCATCATGTGGTGAAAGCGATAGGTCACGCCGTCCGGCAGCCGCGTGACAAAGGCGTTCTGCTCGGTCAGCAGGGAGAGGATCTGCCCCGCGTCCGGGTCGCCGGTGACGTATTGGGCCATCTCAATGGTAAATTCATCGGCCAGTCCCATGACCGCCAGAAACTCCCGCTGCTTTTCCGGCAGCGGATCGATCATGGCGGCGGTGAAGGTGGCGTAGATGTCGGAGTGGCGGCTGGGCAGCACGCCGCGCTTGGAGAGCGTCCGCAGATTCAGGTACACGGCGGAAAACCAGCCCTCGCTGGAATAGAGAAGGCTTTCGATCTGCGCATCGGAAAGCTCTGTGCCGCAGCGGTGGGCATAGACGGCAAGCTCCGTGTGGTTCAGGCGCAGCTGCTCCGTGCCGATCTGATAGACCTTGGCCCCCAGCCGCACCGCCTCCGCCGCGGGCAGGAAGCGGTCGCGGCTTGCAGCGATCAGATGGACGTTTGCGGGCAGCCGGTTTGCCAGCATACAGAGGAACAGGGCGGCGCGCTTGTCCGTCAGCAGGTGGAAATCGTCGATAAAGAGATAGCAGGGGGTCTCGCCCGCCAGCGTGTGGCAGAGGTCGTCCACCAGCAGCCCACCGCCCGCTGCGTCCGTGGGGCAGGGATATTCCCGCAGGAAACCAAAGCCGGCGCGGGCAAACGCCTCCTGCACGCTTTTCCAGAAGATCGCAAGGTTATCGGAATACACGCTGATGCGGATGATATGCGGCGTCTCCGCCTTGGCGCGCTCGCTAAGGTACCAGTTTACCGCCGTGGTTTTTCCATAGCCCATGGGCGCCACCACCGTGGTCATAGCGCAGCGGGAGATGGGCCGCAGGCTCTCCTGCAGCCGCTCGGATATGTAGACGGTGTTCAAATTCCATTTCGGCTTTGGCATGACGCACACCTCCAACGATTTTCTATCCCAAGGGCTCCGGCGCAAGCGGCACGACGGCGGCTATCACGCCTTTACTGTGCCTGATGGCGGCTTACGTTTCTCTAATTTGCTTAATTGTACCTTTTTTCGCGGTGAAATTCAAGTTCACCGAAAGGAGACCAAAATCTTGAAAGATGCAACATAATTTCCACATCCGACCGGCCCGCCCGGAGGCGGGTGTGTCATCGTGCGAGGAGAACGCTTCACCAAGACAGGAAAAGACAAGCTGCACCTTTCTTTTGGGAGGGCTTTGTGATACTATGTTAGCCGCAGCACCTGTATCTGCTGCATCCTTTCCAAAAAACACACGCAACGAACGGAGACATTATGAATCAGAAAGAACTCAACGAAATTCGCCGGCGCTTCAAGCTGGACAGAAACGCATTCAGCAAGATCTACGGCTGCTATGTCAACAGCAACAAGGAGATCATCTCCTACGTGGACGCCTCCATGGGCCTCATGTCCCAGGAGGAGCAGGAGATGTACCTGGGACTTTTGAAGAAATCCCTGTCCGGCGCACTGGGGCGGAACCTGATGGATATCGTATTCTCCACCGCGCAGGTGGCGGACAGCGATGAGCACCGCCTGCTGCAAACCATCCGCCAGACGGATGCCCGGGATCAGAACTCCCGCGAGGCGCTGTACCGCCGCATCATCAACGCCTTGGACATGGGCGAGACCAACTACCTCATCCTGCTGGCGGCGGACACCTACGATGTGCCGTATAAGGGCCGGGACGACGAGACGTTTTCCGAGGGGTCGGACACGGTGTACAAGTACTTCGTGTGCAGCGTCTGTCCGGTGAAGGCCCCCACGCTGGAGCTGAAATACAGCAGCGAGGACAGCGGCTTCCACAGCGCCTCCACCGGCCATATCGCGCTGGCGCCGGAGCTGGGCTTCCTGTTCCCCGCCTTCGATGACCGGGCCGCCAACATCTACAACGCCCTCTTTTACAGCAAGAACGCCGCCGAGCTCCATCAGGAGGTGATCGACGCAGTGTTCCGCACGGAGCCGCCCATGTCCGCCGAGGAGCAGAAGAACGTGTTCGGCACGGCGCTGGGTGATACCCTTCAGAAGGAGTGCAGCTACGACGTGGTGCAGTCCGTCCACGAGCAGCTGCGCCAGCGTATCGCAGAGCACAAGGAGAGCCATGACCCCGAGGTGCTGACGCTGTCCATCCGCGAAGTGGGTGACGTGCTGACCAACAGCGGCGTATCCGAGGAAAAGGCGGAGGCGTTCCAGCAGGAGTGCCGCAGGCAGTACGGTGAGGATGTGACGCTGAACCCGAAGAACATCATCGACAGCGGCAAGTTCCAGATCACCACGCCGGAGGTGAAGATCGCCGTTGCGCCGGAGTACAGCCACATGATCGAGGCTCGCGTCATCGACGGCCGGCGCTACATCCTCATCCCCGCCGACGAGGGCGTGGAGATCAACGGCATCGGCGTGAACATCCCCAATCCGCAGAGGGCGGAGGAAACGGAGCATGAAAAGCTATAAGATGCAGGGTCAGTCCGATTATTTCTCCGGGATTTGGATTGTGAAAGACGCGGCCTTGTGGTATGCTGTACATAGAGCAAATCGATCCGCGGAGGTGCGCGGCATTACAACACAGAAAAGGAGAAGGATATGGGACTTATCAAAGCAGCAATGGGCGCCGCGGGCGGCGTGATGGCAGATCAGTGGAAGGAATTCTTTTACTGCGACGCGATCCCTGAAAACGTGCTGGCGGTCAAGGGCCAGAAGAAGACGAGCAAGCGCTCCAGCAACACCAAGGGCGACGACAACGTGATCAGCAACGGCAGCGTCATCGCGGTGGCGGACGGCCAGTGTATGCTGATCGTGGATCAGGGGAAGATCGTGGATATGTGCGCGGTGGCCGGCGAGTATACATACGATATGTCCTCGGAGCCGTCCATCTTCACCGGCGATCTGGGCGACGGGATCAAGAACGTGTTCAACAACATGGCCAACCGCTTCACCTTCGGCGGTGAGGCGCCCAAGGATCAGCGGATCTACTACTTCAACACGAAGGAGCTGATCGGCAACAAATACGGCACACCGTCCCCCGTCCCGTTCCGGGTGGTGGATCAGCGCGCGGGCATCGACATCGATGTGGGCATCCGCTGCTTCGGCGAGTACAGCTACCACATCAGCAACCCCATGCTGTTCTACACCAACGTGTGCGGCAACGTCAGTGAGGCGTACACCCGTGACCGGCTGGACAGCCAGCTGAAGACGGAGCTGCTGACGGCCTTGCAGCCGGCGTTTGCCCGGATCGGCGAGGACGGCATCCGGTACTCCCAGCTGCCGGGCCACACGCTGGAGCTGGCGGACGCGCTGAACGAGGTGCTGAGCAAGAAGTGGCGTGACCTGCGCGGTATCGAGATCGTGTCCTTCGGCGTGTCCAGCGTAACGGCAGACGAGGAAGACGAGAAGATGCTCAAGGAGCTGCAGCGCAACGCGGCGTTCATGGATCCGACCCGTGCGGCGGCACATCTGGTGGGCAGCCAGGGCGACGCCATGAAGATGGCGGCCAATAACCAGGGCGGCGCGGCCATGGCGTTCATGGGCATGAACATGGCGGGGCAGGCCGGCGGCATGAACGCCGGGAACCTGTTTGCCATGGGACAGCAGCAGGCGGCGCAGCAGGCGGCTGCACAGCCTGCACCGGCGGCTCCGCGGGATGGACGTGTG
>OGYN01001669.1_pt1 | contig 17604 bp, 29 predicted proteins | sample 1576551 | NCBI WGS metagenome assembly OGYN01 (sample SAMEA3541589, study PRJEB24748) | human gut metagenome | biome: human gut; feature: human-associated habitat; material: faeces | place: China | collected 2012 | reverse complement strand
ATTCGAATATTGGTTACGTCTGCATGTGCTATCTGCGCCCATATCATCCAGTGGTCATAGCAGTCATTGATGTTCTCTGCTTCGATAACTCTGTTGAATGGCTCTCCATTCCATTCGCCTGTGACTCGGAAGTGCATTTATCATCTCCATAAAACAAAATCCGCCGTAGCGAGTTTAGATAAAAGAAATCCCCGCGAATGCGAGGATTGTTATTCATTGCCGATATTCACCTTTATCGCGAACACCTTTACCGGTTTATCTCCGAAGTGGGGATGTGTGATTGTCTTGATTTCATATCCGTCATACGGGACGTCAATTCTGCGGCTGGAGTCGTCGCGCTTCGGATATCCCTTTGTGATAATCAGGCGGTCATACTTACGGTTAACGAGGCGCTTTTCCCAGTAGTCATTACACAAGCGATACTCTTCCGTTTTCTCCCCGCGAATCATGGCATCGAAGTATTCACCTTTGACGGCAAGTTGCAGGTTAGCCACGGTTAACCTCCTGCGGCGGTTTTGCTGCAAAATGCGCAATACCTTTATCCCAGATGGATTTTATGGTCGTCCACGTGACTGGTACTTTAATTTCAATCCGCCCGCTACCGTCACAGGTATCGCAATCATCATCGCCAAAGCATTCCGGGCAGCTTATAAACGTCGTTTCTGAAAATTCACCGGATAGCACACCCTTAGCGCCGTTCTCAGCGGTTAGTTTCTTCGGCACTATAACCCAACCATCCGGAGTTACCGGAGAGTTGCCATTTACATCGAAGTTTGGCTCTGCGTCCTGAACCAGGAGGATGTAACCATTCTTGGCAGTATCAAGTTCTAACGCCTCGGTGACGGTGCCGAAATAGCGATTACCTAAATCAGCATCACAAGTGCTTACATCAATGGAAACTTCCATGCCTTCGATTAATTCTGCCAAGTTGTAAGCTTGGCTTACAGGTTCGGCTTCCAGTTCTGCTATGCGCTTATTTGCTGCTTCCAGCTCAACACGCAGCTTCCCTACCGTTAGCGCAATTTCCTCGTTCTCCTGGTCGCGTGATTTGATGTATTGCTGGTTTCTTTCCCGTTCATCCAACAATGCCAGCGCGATATCTGGCGAAAAGTGCTTCATAAAATCGTTAAGCGCATTAATTCGCTGATCGAAAGGCATTACAGGTGCTTCACCAGCAATTTTTGTTTTTTCAGCGATTTCACGAAGCTTTTGATAATCAATCTTGCTCACTGGTTGCCTCCTTTGCGAAGCTGCTCCGCACAATGCAGCAGGGCGTCCTTCGCTTCTTTCACCGTAACGATGTCGCCATCGTCCAGCCCGGCAACCGTCGCGTCCTTAACGAACACCGAGCAAAGGTCATTAAACGCCTGCGCACGTACTTCAGCCAAGAAAGCGTCGGTGGCTGGGGTTTCGATTTCTGGCTTGGCATATACCGGCCAGCAATCAGTTCCATCGGAGTTTTTGTGTCCTGCCTCGTCATGAACATCAAGATATTCACCGCATGGGAGCGGGTCTTCCCAGGTTGGTGGAATAGCGTGCCAGGATAGATATGCTTGAGGCTTATCAAACGCACCCTTCAGCCCCGCATTCTCCGCCGCCAGCGCAGCGCACTTGGCCTCCGCTTCAGCAAATTTACGCACCAGATATTCAGCGTTTGTTTCGTTAACCTTTAAATCTCGTGGGATGCATTTACCTTTCAGAAATCCATCCATCTCAATTAGTGACATTTGTTTCATTTCTTCCCACTCCGCCACATCGCATTCAGATATTTGTTTTGATTCACTGATGGAAAAGAATTTCTCTTAAGCAATTCCTCTCTCGATGGCATTGGCTTTACGCGTTGGCGAATAATCATTTCTGCCGGAAGAATGCCGGGATTGTATGCAAGTCCTCTCATGGTTTACTCTCCACGAACTGGTCAATAGCTATGCTAAGTGAAACACCTAAAGTCTCGATATGCTGCTGAATATCCTGTAGCGTCTGCGCCTGAGATAACAGGATTTCACGGTTACATAGCTCTTTAACCAGATGCTCAAACTTGCTGTAATAACCGATACGGCTTAGTGTTTCTTTACCTGCATTATCACCTTCTTTGATAATTCCTCTTTCACTAAGAATCAGGTCGTGTTTGGTTCCGGTAATAACGTATTTGCCGAGGTCGATGTTTAGCTTCATTGTTTTCATTGTTAATTCCTCAGTCATTACTGATAGCGCCATAGCGTGAGCGGTAATTACGCAGGCGCGGGTCAATTTCAGGGAAGTGGGTATATGTGGCTTTGCGGAATGGTCGGATTGATGTCTGGTAAATTCGCTCGCGTTCTTCTTTCTCTGCAAGCCATATACAATGGCGAAATTCCTTTTCCTCTTTCGTTTCCTGCGGTAGCGACATTATCCGATCGTAGTTTTTTCTGAATTTATCCAGCACCTCCGATACGGAATTGCCGGAACAGCGGCGCGGGTCATCCGCACCATACAGAGGCGCTGGCATAATGGAATCCTTATTTTGCTAATCTAGAAGGGAATTGAATCGTCGTATTCAGGATGATTTTGATGATTGCTACTTTGCTGCTGTTGGCTGTTTCCTGAAGTTGCAAATCCAATCTTTGCATTCAGTAATTCAAGAGTGATTGATTGACCATTTTGCCCCTGATAAACATCAACCCTGATGTTTTCTCCGGTAATTTCCACAATGCCACCTTCAACAAGAACACTACGGTAGTAATCCGCTTGCGCTCCCGGCTTGGCAAATACAACGGCGCTGTAGTTTGTCCATTCTTTCTTTTTTGTCTGGCGATCGTAATACTGAACGCCAGCACGGATGTTGAATCCGATATTTTCCCCGGCCTGAAACTCTCTTGCGGGCTTGTTTAGTCTTACAGTAATCGAATGTGCCATTAAGCAGCCGCTCCTTCTAATTCGTCTCGTCTGATGTTGTAAACGTCCTGCGCTTTGTGCTGCTCCGGTGTTCCTTCGAGCATCTTCCACGCTTTGGCGAAAGCCTGTTTAAGCTCTTCCACGGTGTTTTTATGCATTGCTGCGTCAGTGAATGCTTTTAGAACCTGTTCAGGTGTAGGTGATGGTTTTGACTGCTTTGCTGCTGCGTTCTGCTGATGTTTATGCTCGTCGGTATCTGCATCTTTCGCATCATCAATGCCGAACAAACCATTGAGGCAATACTTGCGTGCATAAGAGCTTGTAGCTCCCGTAACTTGTGCAGAATCCATTCCTTTCTTGCTTTCTTCCTCTCGTGCAAGAGCGGTTGCCGTATGACTGTTTTCGCCATCGGTAATAGTTGCCGTGGCTTTCACATAATACCGATCACCAATCAACACAACTTCATCGCTGATTGATAAAAACAGGCCATTCAGTAACGGCTTAACGCCTTCAAGAATGTCTTCGCAGCTTCTGTATTTATATTTACCGAATGAGTTGTACTGATTCTTTGGCGCGTTCAGATTCTCCTGAATAGCTGCCAGTCTTGCGTAAAATTCTTTGCTCATATGATTGTTCTCAGAATGGACATGGCCCAAGGAAATAACGCTGGTTTAATACTTCAGTCTTTGCCGCATTTAAAAATACGCGAACACCTTCACGATCTCCCTTCTGGCGATACATTAACGCCTGCTGCGTGTACATGCGTCTCTGTAACTTGCTCTCCTTCACTGTGGTTGCAAGTGACATGAATATCTCCTTCGTTACCGATTAAATCTTTCATCTGACGAATGAATTCTTCGTCTGACCAGTTATCTGTAAAACTCATGGACGGCCTTGTTGTTTCAAAATATCCCAAAGCTTTTCGAGCAAACTTTTCATTCTTGGTTGTTTAAAGTCTGCTCCGGTTAAAATATTTTTTCGTGAATGCTGTACCGATAAAATCGGGTTGAAAGGGCGAACCGATGCCGCCCCTGCAATAGCGAACTGTTGCATAGGATGCTCCTTCTGTTTGATTGCATAACGAAAACGCCTCGAGTGAAGAGTTATTGGTATGCATATAAAAAAGCCCTCACATTGGAGGGCAAAGAAGATTTCCAATAATCAGAACAAGTCGGCTCCTGTTTAGTTACGAGCGACATTGCTCCGTGTATTCACTCGTTGGAATTAACACACAGTGCTTACTCGTACTAATAAAATACCCAATTTTCTGTTTCTTGGTTGTGCCCAAAGTTATATTCAATATCTGGTGTTGATGTATCAATATTCTTCATCCCATCAACAAGAGTTGATACAACAGCCAAATCTTGTTTGATTCTCATTAAATGGTATTTCTTCCGGCGCAATAAACTCTCAATGGCAAGTTTCTTCGTTGGGAATGCAAAAGATCTTTCTGCATTTTTTGCTACTTTCTTAATTGCATATCTATTTCTCCTTTGTTTCCATTCCTGTAACCACTGATTTGGTGCTGGTTTAAAATTAACAATCCAATGCGCAGGAACCAACCATGCATAATGCTCTGTCTGATGAAAAGCTATATATTGAAGTGCGAATATTTTTATCCCATCTTCTTCAACTGTCGCCTGGAATCTCCAGAAAACAGGCATTCCATCATGTTCAGTTTCTGATTCAGGAAAAGGTACGCTCCATGATTTTGTCATATCTCACCTCAAATAAGTGGTTTGCTGCCTAATTTCATTTTCTGGCGACCAACACAAGTCACACCCATTTCACTGCGTGGCTTGCTGTACCATGTGCGCTGATTCTTGCGTTCAATACGTTGCAGGTTGCTTTCAATCTGTTCGTGGTATTCAGCCAGCACCGTAAGGTCTATCGGATTCAGTGCGCTTTCTACTCGTGATTTCGGTTTGCGATTCAGCGAGAGAATAGGGCGGTTAACTGGTTTTGCGCTTACCCCAACCAACAGGGGATTTGCTGCTTTCCATTGAGCCTGTTTCTCTGCGCGACGTTCGCGGCGGCGTGTTTGTGCATCCATCTGGATTCTCCTGTCAGTTAGCTTTGGTGGTGTGGTGGCTGGTAGTCTAGCTCCAGCTTGTTGAGTCTCATTCGGAGGGGGATAACCGGCACCCCAGCGATTTTTCCATGCGACAACGTGCGCGTTATGGCGGCCTTATCGCCCGCGGCTCCCCATCTCGTCCACGCTATTGCTAGCGTTGGGAGCGCTTCACCGCTCAACAGTAGGTAAGCACTTGCCAGTGACTAGCTGGCTTCACCACACCCCAAAGCCTTCTGCTTTGAATGCTGCCCTTCTTCAGGGCTTAATTTTTAAGAACCTCACCTTCAATGGTGGTCAGTGCGTCCTGCTGATGTGCTCAGTATCACCGCCAGTGGTATTTATGTCAACACCGCCAGAGATAATTTATCACCGCAGATGGTTATCTGTATGTTTTTTATATGAATTTATTTTTTGCAGGGGGGCATTGTTTGGTAGGTGAGGGATCTGAATTGCTATGTTTAGTGAGTTGTATCTATTTATTTTTCAATAAATACAATTGGTTATGTGTTTTGGGGGCGATCGTGAGGCAAAGAAAACCCGGCGCTGAGGCCGGGTTATTCTTGTTCTCTGGTCAAATTATATAGTTGGAAAACAAGGATGCATATATGAATGAACGATGCAGAGGCAATGCCGATGGCGATAGTGGGTATCATGTAGCCGCTTATGCTGGAAAGAAGCAATAACCCGCAGAAAAACAAAGCTCCAAGCTCAACAAAACTAAGGGCATAGACAATAACTACCGATGTCATATACCCATACTCTCTAATCTTGGCCAGTCGGCGCGTTCTGCTTCCGATTAGAAACGTCAAGGCAGCAATCAGGATTGCAATCATGGTTCCTGCATATGATGACAATGTCGCCCCAAGACCATCTCTATGAGCTGAAAAAGAAACACCAGGAATGTAGTGGCGGAAAAGGAGATAGCAAATGCTTACGATAACGTAAGGAATTATTACTATGTAAACACCAGGCATGATTCTGTTCCGCATAATTACTCCTGATAATTAATCCTTAACTTTGCCCACCTGCCTTTTAAAACATTCCAGTATATCACTTTTCATTCTTGCGTAGCAATATGCCATCTCTTCAGCTATCTCAGCATTGGTGACCTTGTTCAGAGGCGCTGAGAGATGGCCTTTTTCTGATAGATAATGTTCTGTTAAAATATCTCCGGCCTCATCTTTTGCCCGCAGGCTAATGTCTGAAAATTGAGGTGACGGGTTAAAAATAATATCCTTGGCAACCTTTTTTATATCCCTTTTAAATTTTGGCTTAATGACTATATCCAATGAGTCAAAAAGCTCCCCTTCAATATCTGTTGCCCCTAAGACCTTTAATATATCGCCAAATACAGGTAGCTTGGCTTCTACCTTCACCGTTGTTCGGCCGATGAAATGCATATGCATAACATCGTCTTTGGTGGTTCCCCTCATCAGTGGCTCTATCTGAACGCGCTCTCCACTGCTTAATGACATTCCTTTCCCGATTAAAAAATCTGTCAGATCGGATGTGGTCGGCCCGAAAACAGTTCTGGCAAAACCAATGGTGTCGCCTTCAACAAACAAAAAAGATGGGAATCCCAATGATTCGTCATCTGCGAGGCTGTTCTTAATATCTTCAACTGAAGCTTTAGAGCGATTTATCTTCTGAACCAGACTCTTGTCATTTGTTTTGGTAAAGAGAAAAGTTTTTCCATCGATTTTATGAATATACAAATAATTGGAGCCAACCTGCAGGTGATGATTATCAGCCAGCAGAGAATTAAGGAAAACAGACAGGTTTATTGAGCGCTTATCTTTCCCTTTATTTTTGCTGCGGTAAGTCGCATAAAAACCATTCTTCATAATTCAATCCATTTACTATGTTATGTTCTGAGGGGAGTGAAAATTCCCCTAATTCGATGAAGATTCTTGCTCAATTGTTATCAGCTATGCGCCGACCAGAACACCTTGCCGATCAGCCAAACGTCTCTTCAGGCCACTGACTAGCGATAACTTTCCCCACAACGGAACAGCTCTCATTGCATGGGATCATTGGGTACTGTGGGTTTAGTGGTTGTAAAAACACCTGACCGCTATCCCTGATCAGTTTCTTGAAGGTAAACTCATCACCCCCAAGTCTGGCTATGCAGAAATCACCTGGCTCAACAGCCTGCTCAGGGTCAACGAGAATTAACATTCCGTCAGGAAAGCTTGGCTTGGAGCCTGTTGGTGCGGTCATGGAATTACCTTCAACCTCAAGCCAGAATGCAGAATCACTGGCTTTTTTGGTTGTGCTTACCCATCTCTCCGCATCACCTTTGGTAAAGGTTCTAAGCTCAGGTGAGAACATCCCTGCCTGAACATGAGAAAAAACAGGGTACTCATACTCACTTCTAAGTGACGGCTGCATACTAACCGCTTCATACATCTCGTAGATTTCTCTGGCGATTGAAGGGCTAAATTCTTCAACGCTAACTTTGAGAATTTTTGCAAGCAATGCGGCGTTATAAGCATTTAATGCATTGATGCCATTAAATAAAGCACCAACGCCTGACTGCCCCATCCCCATCTTGTCTGCGACAGATTCCTGGGATAAGCCAAGTTCATTTTTCTTTTTTTCATAAATTGCTTTAAGGCGACGTGCGTCCTCAAGCTGCTCTTGTGTTAATGGTTTCTTTTTTGTGCTCATACGTTAAATCTATCACCGCAAGGGATAAATATCTAACACCGTGCGTGTTGACTATTTTACCTCTAGCGGTGATAATGGTTGCATGTACTAAGGAGGTTGTATGGAACAACGCATAACCCTGAAAGATTATGCAATGCGCTTTGGGCAAACCAAGACAGCTAAAGATCTCGGCGTATATCAAAGCGCGATCAACAAGGCCATTCATGCAGGCCGAAAGATTTTTTTAACTATAAACGCTGATGGAAGCGTTTATGCGGAAGAGGTAAAGCCCTTCCCGAGTAACAAAAAAACAACAGCATAAATAACCCCGCTCTTACACATTCCAGCCCTGAAAAAGGGCATCAAATTAAACCACACCTATGGTGTATGCATTTATTTGCATACATTCAATCAATTGTTATCTAAGGAAATACTTACATATGCAACTTACAAGTACTCGCAAGAAAGCGAATGCAATTACAAGCAACATCCTGAATCGAATTGCTGTACGTGGTCAGCGAAAGGTTGCCGACGCGTTAGGGATTAATGAATCGCAAATTTCGCGATGGAAAGACAGCTTTATCCCAAAGATGGCCATGCTTCTGGCTGTGCTGGAATGGGGTGTTGAAGACGAGGAGTTGGCGGAACTGGCTAAGCAAGTAGCCAGAATGCTGACAAAAGAAAAAGCCCCGAAGAACGGCGAATTCTTCGAGGCCTAATGTAGAAAGACTGGATCAATCCACGGGAGTAATTATGACAAAACAACTCAGTCCTTACCAGGACAAAATTCACAAACACATACTACGTGATCGCTTCCTGTCCAGCTTCAAGCAGCCTGGTCGATTCCGGGCTGAGTTGGAAAAAGTGAAGCTGATGCAGAAGGAGAAAGGTCATGAGTAATCTTGCAACCGTAACACATTTAAGGCCTTCACAACGGCCTGTGGAGCGTCGTGTGGCAGAAGTTGAAGATGGTTATACCCGTCTTGCAAATGCCCTGTATGAAGAGCTTATCGGCGCAGATTTAACGAAAAATCAGAGCAAGGTTGCCCACGCCATATGCCGTAAAACATACGGCTACGGTAAAAAGATGGATCGCATCTCTGATAGTCAGTTAGCTCAAATTACCAGGCTGCCAAGACAGAAGGTAAACAAGGCCAAGAATGAGCTTATCGCGATGAAGGTTATCCTTCGCGAAGGCCAGCAAATCGGGCCTAACAAGAACATCGAGGAATGGCAAATAGAAGGGTGTCACTACTCTGGTGATAATGTCACTGCATTGGTGACAAAAAGTGTCACCAAAACGGTGACAGCGCTGTCACCAAAACAGGGACACACAAAAGAAACTATTACAAAAGAAAAAAGAAATAATAAAAACACTATGTCCGAAAGTGTTCGGACGGAGTGTGAAAAATCACATGACCGTCACGAAGAAACCGACAAGGCATTCGAGGAAATATTCTGGTGTGCAGGCATGCGGAAAGCCGGGAAGAAAAACGCAGCTTCGGCATTCAGAACACAGTTCAGGGAATGGCGTAAAACTACCAGGGGTACGGCAAGCGAGTTTGCCACGATGCTGGCAGAAGACATCGCATGCAGGAATGGTAAGCAGTTCGGATTCGACAGGTTGTTACCATCGAGCTACCTGAACGGTCAACGCTGGAACGACGAGAAGCCAGAAACTATTCAACCACAATCCAAACCATCATCCGCAATCACCGTATCGAAAACTGGCTACGTGTTTTTCGACAGGTGAACCATGAAATCAAAAATCAAATCGCTACTGGTTGCTGGTTATAACCACGGCTGGTTAAGTATTTCGTTTGTCGATTTCTGGTTTAAAAATCTCAATCTGAGGGAATCATGACGCCAAGTGAACTTAGCGACCTGCTTTGGGCGCAGGTTGACAGGGTGGCTCCGCACCTGTTGCCAAACGGCAAGAAAGAGGGGCATGAGTGGGTTGCCGGTAACGTCAATGGTGACAAGGGAAACAGCCTTAAGGTCAACCTTAGCGGCAAGAAAAAATGGGCTGATTTCGCTGAGGGAGACGGCGGTGACATGCTTGATTTGTGGATGGCATGTCGTGGAATTAACCTGCATCAGGCTATGCAGGAAGCGAAAGCATTTCTCGGTATCAAGGATGACGATCACCATTTCGATGCCAAACGTGAGAAAAAATTCTCCAGACCTGATCGCAAGAAAATCGCCCGCTACGTTACCAGAACAGAATCCCATCTTGAGTACCTGCAATCGCGTGGCATATCGCCAGAAGTCGTAAAGCGCTACGAGGTTGTCAGCGGCAAGGTGTGGAATGGAGAACGAGAACTTGATGCACTGGTGCTTCCGTACAAACGCGATGGTGAGTTGTTGCAGGTCAAGCGAATCAGCACTGAGCGCCCGGACGGGAAGAAAGTCATTATGGCAGAAGGTGATTGCGAACCTTGTCTGTTCGGATGGCAGGCTCTGGACGCTGGCGTGAGGGCGGTTGTACTTTGCGAAGGCGAAATTGATTGTATGAGCTATGCGCAATACGGCATCTCGGCGTTATCCGTGCCGTTTGGTGGCGGGAAAGGCGCTAAGCAACAGTGGATTGAGTTTGAGTATCACAACCTCGACAGGTTTGAGGAAATATTCATCTCGATGGACGTTGATGATGTTGGTCGTGAAGCCGCAGGGGAAATCGCAAGCCGACTCGGTGAACATCGTTGCCGTCTTGTTACTCTGCCGTACAAAGACATCAACGAATGCCTGATGAACGGTGTTACCGAGGATGAAATCTGGCAGTACATCGGCACGGCATCCTACTTTGATCCTGAAGAACTCTACAGCGCGCGAGAGTTTTACCAGGACACTATCAACGCTTTCTACGGCAAGCAGCAGTATCTGTTTAATCCACCGTGGGAATCTCTGGCAGATAAATTCCAGTTTCGTGAGGCCGAGTTGACGCTGGTCAATGGTGTGAACGGTCACGGAAAAACGGAGGTTGTCGGGCATATGGCACTTGAGGCAATGCGTCAGGGTGTGAAGACGTGCATCGCGTCACTTGAGCTGAAGCCTGGTATTCTCCTTAAGCGCCTTACCCGTCAGGCGACGTGCTGCAAGATGCCGCCAGTGCTGGAAATTGACTCTGCATTTAAATTTTATGACGAAAGACTTTGGGTGTTTGGCCTGACTGGAACGGCGAAAGCCGACAGGCTGATCGAAATATTCGACTACGCTCGCCGCCGATACGGCATCCAGTTATTCATCATCGACAGCCTGATGAAATGCGGCATAGGTGACGATGACTATAACGGGCAGAAAGCATTTGTTGACTCGATTTGTGACTTCAAAAACAAAACAAACTCCCACGTCATTCTCGTTACTCACTCCAGAAAAGGAGATAGCGAAGAAAAACCAACCGGGAAAATGGACGTAAAAGGCTCTGGAGCGATAACAGACCTGACAGACAACCTTTTTATCATCTGGCGTAACAAGGCTCGCGAGAGAGCGTTACAGAGAGTTCAGAGTGGTGAAAAGATGTCAGAGAAGGACGAACAGCTACTGGCATCTCCGGCATCTGTTTTGATGCTTGAAAAACAACGTAACGGCGAAGGTTGGGAAGGTGGTGTCCCGTTGTTCCTTGACGAGCAATCGCACCAGTTCCTGCAACTTGAATCAGGATCGCCTTATAGCTACATCGCCAATATGCCGAAATCGGAATATGACGAGGCGTGGCGACAGGAAAACGTGACGGAGTATTAAATGACCATCTACATCACTGAGCTTGTAACAGGCCTGCTGGTAATCGCAGGCCTTTTTATTTGGGGGAGAGGGAAGTCATGAAAAAACTAACCTTTGAAATTCGATCTCCAGCACATCAGCAAAACGCTATTCACGCAGTACAGCAAATCCTTCCAGACCCAACCAAACCAATCGTAGTAACCATTCAGGAACGCAACCGCAGCTTAGACCAGAATCGAAAGCTTTGGGCTTGCCTTGGTGACGTCTCTCGTCAGGTTGAATGGCATGGTCGCTGGCTGGATGCAGAAAGCTGGAAGTGTGTGTTTACCGCAGCATTAAAGCAGCAGGATGTTGTTCCTAACCTTGCCGGGAATGGCTTTGTGGTAATAGGCCAGTCAACCAGCAGGATGCGTGTAAGCGAATTTGCGGATCTATTAGAGCTTATACAGGCATTCGGTACAGAGCGTGGCGTTAAGTGGTCAGACGAAGCGAGACTGGCTCTGGAGTGGAAAGCGAGATGGGGAGATCGGGCTGCATGACTATCAAATCAAATACGCCAGCGTCAGATAGGTATCGGCTTATTGAGGATTATCTGTATTTAGACGGAGATACAGTCAGGTACAAAAAGGACTCGCTAAAACACCCCAACCACAGCCACCGGGCCGGAGATGAAATTAAAACATCGATAAATGGATCTGGGTATAGACAGGTGTGTTTTGCAGGCATTCAGATGTTTGTTCACGTAGTTGTTTTTGCGCTGCACAACAAAAGAATGCCATTGAAAAATATTGACCATATTAACGGAAACAGGCTGGACAATTCCCCAAAAAATCTTAGGGAGGCAAGCCGGATAGCAAACAGCCGAAATCAGAAAACTAAGTGCAATAGCCGTTCTGGAATAAAAAATGTTTTATGGAACAAGCAAAAAAATAAATGGGCCGTTCAAGTGCGCACAGATTTTGGCCGGTTGCATTTTGGGTTCTATGAAGATCTTGAGCTTGCTGGTTTGGTTGCCAGTGAGGCTATCAACAAATATCACGGACAATATGCGAGGGTTGAATGATTAAGCATAAATCAGAAACACCAAAAGAAGTTAGAGACTGCTGGCAAACGCCGCTTTGGCTTTTTGATGCACTGGATATTGAGTTTGGATTCTGGCTGGATTCGGCAGCGAGCGACAAAAATGCTCTGTGCGCTCACTGGCTAACTGAGGCTGACGACGCGCTAAATTCTGAGTGGATAAGCCACGGTGCAATCTGGAATAACCCACCGTACAGCAATATCAGGCCGTGGGTGGAAAAAGCCGCTGAGCAGTGCATACAACAGCGACAGCCGGTAGTGATGCTTGTGCCAGAGGATATGTCTGTCGGATGGTTCAGCAAGGCTCTGGAGAGTGTTGACGAAGTTCGCATTATCACTGATGGACGGATTAATTTTATCGAACCATCGACGGGGCTGGAGAAGAAGGGAAACAGCAAAGGCTCCATGCTGCTGATTTGGCGACCATTCATCAGTCCTCGACGGATGTTTACTACCGTATCCAAAGCGGCATTGATGGCGATCGGGCAGGGTGTCAGGAGGGCTGCATGATAAATGTCGTTAGTTTCTCAGGTGGCAGGACGTCAGCATATTTGCTCTGGCTAATGGAGCAAAAGCGACGGGAAGGTGAAGACGTGCATTACGTTTTCATGGATACAGGTTGTGAACATCCAATGACATATCGGTTTGTCAGGGAAGTTGTGAAGTTCTGGGATATACCGCTCACCGTATTGCAGGTTGATATCAACCCGGAGCTTGGACAGCCAAATGGTTATACGGTATGGGAACCAAAGGATATTCAGACGCGAATGCCTGTTCTGAAGCCATTTATCGATATGGTAAAGAAATATGGCACTCCATACGTCGGCGGCGCGTTCTGCACTGACAGATTAAAACTCGTTCCCTTCACCAAATACTGTGATGACCATTTCGGGCGAGGGAATTACACCACGTGGATTGGCATCAGAGCTGATGAACCGAAGCGGCTAAAGCCAAAGCCTGGAATCAGATATCTTGCTGAACTGTCAGACTTTGAGAAGGAAGATATCCTCGCATGGTGGAAGCAACAACCATTCGATTTGCAAATACCGGAACATCTCGGTAACTGCATATTCTGCATTAAAAAATCAACGCAAAAAATCGGACTTGCCTGCAAAGATGAGGAGGGATTGCAGCGTGTTTTTAATGAGGTCATCACGGGATCCCATGTGCGTGACGGACATCGGGAAACGCCAAAGGAGATTATGTACCGAGGAAGAATGTCGCTGGACGGTATCGCGAAAATGTATTCAGAAAATGATTATCAAGCCCTGTATCAGGACATGGTACGAGCTAAAAGATTCGATACCGGCTCTTGTTCTGAGTCATGCGAAATATTTGGAGGGCAGCTTGATTTCGACTTCGGGAGGGAAGCTGCATGATGCGATGTTATCGGTGCGGTGAATGCAAAGAAGATAACCGCTTCCGACCAAATCAACCTTACTGGAATCGATGGTGTCTCCGATGTGAAAGAACACCAACAGGGGTGTTACCACTACCGCAGGAAAAGGAGGACGTGTGGCGAGACAGCGACGAAGTATCACCGACATAATCTGCGAAAACTGCAAATACCTTCCAACGAAACGCTCCAGAAATAAACGCAAGCCAATCCCAAAAGAATCTGACGTAAAAACCTTCAACTACACGGCTCACCTGTGGGATATCCGGTGGCTAAGACATCGTGCGAGGAATACAAGGTGATTGACCCAAATCGAAGTTACGAACAAGAAAGCGTCGAGCGGGCTTTAACGTGCGCTAATTGCGGTCAGAAGCTGCATGTGCTGGAAGTTCACGTGTGTGAGCACTGCTGCGCAGAACTGATGAGCGATCCGAATAGCTCAATGTACGAGGAAGAAGACGATGGCTAAACCAGCGCGAAGACGATGTAAAAACGATGAATGTCGGGAATGGTTTCACCCTGCATTCGCCAATCAGTGGTGGTGCTCTCCAGAGTGTGGAACCAAGATAGCACTCGAACGACGAAGCAAAGAACGCGAAAAAGCGGAAAAGGCAGCAGAGAAGAAACGACGACGAGAGGAGCAGAAACAGAAAGATAAACTTAAGATTCGAAAACTCGCCTTAAAGCCCCGCAGTTACTGGATTAAACAAGCCCAACAAGCCGTAAACGCCTTCATCAGAGAAAGAGACCGCGACTTACCATGTATCTCGTGCGGAACGCTCACGTCTGCTCAGTGGGATGCCGGACATTACCGGACAACTGCTGCGGCACCTCAACTCCGATTTGATGAACGCAATATTCACAAGCAATGCGTGGTGTGCAACCAGCACAAAAGCGGAAATCTCGTTCCGTATCGCGTCGAACTGATTAACCGCATCGGGCAGGAAGCAGTAGACGAAATCGAATCAAACCATAGCCGCCATCGCTGGACTATCGAAGAGTGCAAGGCGATCAAGGCAGAGTACCAACAGAAACTCAAAGACCTGCGAAATAGCAGAAGTGAGGCCGCATGACGTTCTCAGTAAAAACCATTCCAGACATGCTCGTTGAAGCATACGGAAACCAGACAGAAGTAGCACGCAGACTGAAATGTAGTCGCGGCACGGTAAGAAAATACGTTGATGATAAAGACGGGAAAATGCACGCCATCGTCAACGACGTTCTCATGGTTCATCGCGGATGGAGTGAAAGAGATGCGCTATTACGAAAGAATTGATGGCAGCAAATACCGAAATATTTGGGTAGTTGGCGATCTGCACGGATGCTACACGAACCTGATGAAAAAACTGGAGACGATAGGATTCGACACCAAAAAAGACCTGCTTATCTCGGTTGGCGATTTGGTCGATCGCGGTACAGAGAACGTCGAATGTCTGGAATTAATCACATTCCCCTGGTTCCGAGCTGTACGTGGAAACCATGAGCAAATGATGATTGATGGCTTATCAGAGCGTGGAAACGTCAATCACTGGCTGTTTAATGGCGGTGGCTGGTTCTTTAATCTCGATTACGACAAAGAAATTCTGGCTAAAGCTCTTGCCCATAAAGCAGATGAACTTCCGTTAATCATCGAACTGGTGAGCGAAGGTAAAAAATATGTCATCTGCCACGCCGATTATCCCTGTGACGAATACGAGTTTGGAAAGCCAGTTGATCATCAGCAGGTAATCTGGAACCGCGAACGAATCAGCAACTCACAAGACGGGATCGTGAAAGAAATCAAAGGAGCGGACACGTTCATCTTTGGTCATACGCCAGCAGTGAAACCACTCAAGTTTGCCAACCAGATGTATATAGATACCGGCGCAGTGTTCTGCGGAAACCTCACATTGATTCAGGTACAGGGAGAAGACGATGAGACTCGAAAGCGTAGCTAAATTTCACTCGCCAAAAAGCCCGATGATGAGCGACTCACCACGGGCCACGGCTTCTGACTCTCTTTCCGGTACTGATGTGATGGCTGCTATGGGGATGGCGCAATCACAAGCCGGATTCGGAATGGCTGCATTCTGCGGTAAGCATGAACTCAGCCAGAACGACAAACAAAAGGCTATCGACTATCTGATGCAATTTGCACACAAGGTATCGGGGAAATACCGTGGTGTGGCAAAGCTTGAAGGAAATACTAAGGCAAAGGTACTGCAAGTGCTCGCAACATTCGCTTATGCGGATTATTGCCGTAGTGCCGCGACGCCGGGCGCAAGATGCAGAGATTGTCACGGTACAGGCCGTGCGGTTGATATTGCCAAAACAGAGCTGTGGGGGAGAGTTGTTGAGAAAGAGTGCGGAAGATGCAAAGGCGTCGGCTATTCAAGGATGCCAGCAAGCGCAGCATATCGCGCTGTAACGATGCTAATCCCAAACCTTACCCAACCCACCTGGTCACGCACTGTTAAGCCGCTGTATGACGCTCTGGTGGTGCAATGCCACAAGGAAGAGTCAATCGCAGACAACATTTTGAATGCGGTCACACGTTAGCAGCATGATTGCCACGGATGGCAACATATTAACGGCATGATATTGACTTATTGAATAAAATTGGGTAAATTTGACTCAACGATGGATAAATGCACTCGTTAAATAAAGCCCTGAGTTAATAGCTCGGGGCTTTTTGCGTTTTAAGCACGGCCTTTCTGAAAGCACATCAAGCCAAATACCAGACAGACAAAAATAATCACCTTATCCGCTGTGGCTACGGTGCGGTGTGCTTTGCATAAAAGAAAACCAGCGCAATGGCTGGCTTCGTGAAAGCGGGTGGCAAGAGGCTGCGCTAACAACCTCATGCCGTTTTGCCCGTGCATATCGGTCACGAACAAATCTGATTACTAAACACAGTAGCCTGGATTTGTTCTATCAGTAATCGACCTTATTCCTAATTAAATAGAGCAAATCCCCTTATTGGGGGTAAGACATGAAGATGCCAGAAAAACATGACCTGTTAGCCGCCATTCTCGCGGCAAAGGAACAAGGCATCGGGGCAATCCTTGCGTTTGCAATGGCGTACCTTCGCGGCAGGTATAATGGCGGTGCGTTTACAAAAACAGTAATCGACGCAACGATGTGCGCCATTATCGCCTGGTTCATTCGTGACCTTCTCGACTTCGCCGGATTAAGTAGCAATCTCGCTTATATAACGAGCGTGTTCATCGGCTACATCGGTACTGACTCGATTGGTTCGCTTATCAAACGCTTCGCTGCTAAAAAAGCCGGAGTAGAAGATGGTGGAAATCAATAATCAACGTAAGGCGTTCCTCGATATGCTGGCGTGGTCAGAGGGAACTGATAACGGACGACAGAAAACCAGAAATCATGGTTATGACGTCATTGTTGGCGGAGAGCTATTCACTGATTACTCCGATCACCCTCGCAAACTGGTCACGCTAAACCCAAAACTCAAATCAACAGCAGCCGGGCGCTACCAGCTTCTTTCCCGTTGGTGGGATTCCTATCGTAAGCAGCTTGGCCTGAAAGATTTCTCCCCCAAAAGTCAGGACGCTGTGGCATTGCAGCAGATTAAAGAGCGTGGCGCTTTACCGATGATTGATCGCGGTGATATTCGTCAGGCAATCGACCGTTGCAGCAATATCTGGGCTTCACTGCCGGGCGCTGGTTATGGTCAGTTCGAGCATAAGGCTGACAACCTGATTGCAAAATTCAAAGAAGCTGGCGGAACGGTCAGAGAGATTGAGGTATGAGCAGAGTAACCGCGATTATCTCCGCTCTGGTTATCTGCATCATCGTCTGCCTGTCA
>OGYN01001668.1_pt1 | contig 17614 bp, 18 predicted proteins | sample 1576551 | NCBI WGS metagenome assembly OGYN01 (sample SAMEA3541589, study PRJEB24748) | human gut metagenome | biome: human gut; feature: human-associated habitat; material: faeces | place: China | collected 2012 | reverse complement strand
GTCCTGCTGCATTCATAGCGTCTACTTTCTTTAACAGATGTGCATCTGCAAATGGTCCTTTTTTCAGTGAACGAGCCATGTGTTCTTAACCTCCTTAATTATTTGATGGTTTTGCCATCACGTCTTCTTACGATCAACTTATTAGACTGCTTGTTTTTCTTTCTGGTCTTCAGACCCAGAGCAGGCTTGCCCCACGGAGTAGAAGGACCCGGACGACCGATACCAGTCTTTCCTTCTCCACCACCATGCGGATGGTCCGCGAAACCGCAGCCCAAGCCGCAGCCGAAACCGCAGCCGCAACAGCAGGCCGCGACGCCAACGCCGCCGCCGGCTAAGCCACAGCAGCAACAGCCATCGCAGCAGCAGGCGGCCCTGCCAGCGCCGACCGGCAAAGCCTATGTGGTTCAGCTGGGCGCGTTGAAGAACGCCGATAAGGTGAATGAGATTGTCGGTAAACTGCGGGCCTCGGGTTTCAAAGTCTATACGTCGCCTTCGACGCCGGTACAGGGTAAAATTACCCGCATCCTCGTCGGCCCGGATGCGTCAAAAGACAAGCTGAAAGGCCAGCTGGGCGATCTGCAGCAGATCTCCGGGCTTAGCGGGGTGGTGATGGGCTTCACCCCGAACTGATTGTTTTTTCCGCCATGCGGAGAGAACGTGGCGGGGAGAAACGCCCCGCAAACCCTGTCTCAGCCGCCCTGAAGAGGCGAAAGGCAGTCTGGCGTTGAATGTTTTTTCAGCGCCATTTTTATTTCTGTAGGGCATGGAAATCCCTACGCAAACGTTTTCTTTTTCTGTTAGAATGCGCCCCGAACTGGACGACAGGGCGTAAATCGTGGGACGTATATGGTCTGGATTGATTACGCCATTATGGCGGTGCTGGGTCTTTCTTGCCTGGTCAGCCTGATCCGCGGCTTTGTTCGCGAAGCTTTATCGTTAGTCACGTGGGGTTGCGCGTTTTATGTCGCCAGCCATTACTACGCTGACCTGTCTGTCTGGTTTACGGGCTTTGAGGATGAACGAGTTCGAAATGGGATTGCTATTGCGGCGCTGTTTATCGTGACGCTCATCGTTGGCGCTATCGTGAACTATGTGATAGGCCAGCTGGTGGAGAAGACCGGTTTGTCAGGAACCGACAGGGTATTGGGGATCTGCTTCGGCGCGCTACGTGGGGTGCTGATCATCGCCGCTATCCTGTTCTTCCTGGACACCTTTACCGGGATGGCGAAGAGCGATGACTGGCATCAGTCGCAGTTTATTCCCTATTTTACCCCCGTCATCAGATGGTTTTTTGAATACCTGCAAAGCTCGTCAAGTTTCTTGCCTAAAGTATAGACTTTGGGTCGTTGCTGAACGAGGAAAAGACGTATGTGCGGTATTGTCGGTATCGCCGGTGTTATGCCGGTTAACCAGTCGATTTATGATGCGCTAACGGTGCTCCAGCACCGTGGACAGGATGCCGCTGGCATCATCACCATTGATGCCAACAACTGCTTCCGGTTGCGTAAGGCTAACGGGCTGGTAAGCGACGTATTCGAGGCCCGCCACATGCAGCGTATGCAGGGCAATATGGGTATTGGCCACGTGCGTTATCCTACGGCGGGCAGCTCCAGCGCCTCCGAGGCGCAGCCGTTTTACGTTAACTCGCCGTATGGCATCACATTGGCGCATAACGGCAACCTGACCAATGCGCACGAGCTGCGTAAAAAGCTGTTTGAAGAAAAACGCCGCCATATCAATACCACCTCTGATTCCGAAATCCTCCTCAATATTTTCGCCAGTGAGCTGGATAACTTCCGTCACTACCCGCTGGAAGCGGACAACATCTTCGCGGCGATTGCGGCGACCAACCGCCTGATTCGCGGCGCGTACGCGTGCGTGGCGATGATCATCGGGCATGGCATGGTGGCCTTCCGCGACCCTAACGGCATTCGTCCGCTGGTGCTGGGTAAACGTGACGTTGGCGACGGTCGCACCGAGTATATGGTGGCCTCGGAGAGCGTGGCCCTTGATACGCTTGGTTTTGAATTCCTGCGCGATGTCGCGCCGGGCGAAGCGGTCTATATTACCGAGAAGGGCCAGCTCTATACCCGTCAATGTGCCGATAATCCGGTCAGCAACCCGTGCCTGTTCGAGTACGTCTATTTTGCCCGTCCGGACTCGTTTATTGACAAAATTTCCGTCTACAGCGCCCGCGTCAACATGGGGACTAAGCTGGGCGAAAAGATTGCCCGCGAGTGGGAAGATCTGGATATTGACGTCGTTATTCCGATCCCGGAGACCTCCTGCGACATCGCGCTGGAAATCGCCCGCATTCTCGACAAACCTTATCGTCAGGGCTTCGTGAAGAACCGCTACGTCGGCCGGACGTTTATCATGCCCGGTCAGCAGCTGCGTCGTAAATCTGTTCGCCGTAAGCTCAACGCCAACCGTGCGGAATTCCGCGATAAGAACGTGCTGCTGGTCGATGATTCCATTGTACGCGGCACCACCTCGGAGCAGATCATTGAGATGGCGCGTGAAGCAGGGGCGAAAAAAGTGTATCTCGCCTCCGCTGCGCCGGAAATTCGTTTCCCGAACGTGTACGGTATCGATATGCCGACCGCCAACGAACTGATCGCCCATGGCCGCGAAGTGGATGAGATCCGCCAGATCATTGGCGCCGACGGCCTGATTTTCCAGGATCTCAACGATCTGATCGACGCGGTGCGCGCGGAGAACCCGGATATTCAGCAGTTTGAATGCTCGGTGTTCAACGGCGTATATGTGACCCGGGATGTCGACCAGCAGTACCTCGACTATCTTGACTCCCTGCGTAACGATGATGCCAAAGCGGTCCAGCTGCAGAACGAAGTCGAAAACCTCGAGATGCACAACGAGGGGTAAATCATCTATAGCAGCCAGCGGCGTTCCGTCGCTGGCGTTGCTTAACGGTGTACGACACCAAAACGAATGCCGTATTTCTGTACCTTATAGTTCAGCGTCGTTCGGGAGACGTTGAGACTGCGCGCCGCCGCCGCAATATTTCCCTGGTAAGTATCCAGCGCGGTTTCTATTAGCCCCCTTTCATAGCTTGCTACCCGCGCCTCGAGAGAACTTTCGTTATCCGGTTCTGCTACCGGGAGAGAGGGGGGCTGTGTTGGGTTTTCCGGGCCGCCTAAACTCAGTTCTTCATTTTCAAAAACGATCTTTTTCAGCATGCCATCTGTCTCCTGCATGATCATGCTGCGGACAATCGCGTTTTCAAGCATCCTGACATTGCCCGGCCAGGTATGGCTCAGTAGCGCAATGCGTGCCGCCTCGCTGAGACCATGGATATCTTGCGGAACTTCACTGCGATATTTATCAATGAAATAATTAGCCAACAGAGGAATATCTTCCGGGCGAGTGCGCAGTGGTGGCAGCATGAGCATTCCGACGTTAAGCCGGTAAAATAGGTCCGGGCGCAGTCGCTCTTGCTGGATTAATCGCGCCGGGGCTTCATTCATCGCGGCAATAATCCGCACATCGGAATGGATGGGTTGCTGACCGCCTAGCCTCCAGAATGTTTTATCTTGCAAGAAGCGAAGCAACTTACTTTGCATCTCGATTGGCATTGCGTTCAGTTCATCAAGGAAAAGTGTTCCCCCGTTCGCCAACTCCAGATAGCCCTGACTGTTCTCTGCGCCAGTGTAAGCGCCGCGCATGGTGCCAAAAAGCGTACTTTCCACCAGGGTTGGCGGCAGTGCTCCACAATTCAGGGCAATGAAAGGTTTGTTAGCGCGCTTACTGCATTGGTGGATAAGACGGGAAAAAAGCTCCTTGCCAGTACCCGTTTCGCCAACAATTGTCACGGGAATATTACTCACCGCCAGACGTTTAGCTTTTGCAATATTGGCAAGCATTTCCGCGTTTTCAGTAATGATTGCATGGTGCTTTTCATGGCCCTGAGCGTAAAGCAGATGGTTGAGCTCAACAACCTGTTCCTGTAATCGCCGGACGCCGGACATATTCCTGCCGATCTCGATGACACCGACCATATTGCCCTTGCTGGAGTAGAGCGGGGCGGTGGTATGCTGATAATCCACCGCCTGGCCCCGGGCATTGTAGTAAATCTGGTAATGGCCAATATACTCAACCCCGTCTTTTAGTGAAGAAAGCATCGTACTTTGGTTTTCTTTCATACTGGGGTAGACATCCAGCATATGTTTACCCATCGCTTGTTCAATACTGTACCCGTCCAGATCCGCGCTTTCCTGGTTGTAATACACGTATTCACCTCGTTCATTAATCACGGCCAGCGGTTGATGTATCAGATCGAAAAAACGAGAGAACATTTTAAGTGCTGAAGCGAGCTCTTCATTGGTGGATGCCATAACGAAATCAAATCCTTTCTACCAGTTATATCCCTATTTTAAATGTGACAATTTTTCGTCGCTATGATGAATAACAAACCATTTGACGAAAAATATAAAAATATCGACTTTATAACTTATTGAATATTAACGATAAATATTTGGCACGCTTGTTGCTATATCCATTATGAAACATGTGGTTTTTTGACAGAACAACAAGCAGAGGGTGTTATGACTGACTCCATTATCGAAAATTACAATCAATTACGGCAGAAAGTTGTCGAGGACGATCGACGCTTCCAGCAGAAGGACGGCCACCTGTGTTTTGAAGGTGTGGATCTCGATGCTTTAGCGCGTAAGTACCCGACGCCGTTTTATGTTTTCTCTGAACCAGAAATTATTCGTAATATCAAAGAGATCGAACAGGCATTTGCCGCACATAAAAATACAAAAACTTTTTTTGCATCAAAAACCTGTTCCGTCATGGGGGTACTGAAAGCCATTCGGGATGCTGGAATCTGCGCCGAAGCGAATTCGCAGTATGAAGTCCGTAAATGCCTTGAGATTGGTTTTCGCGGGGATCAGATCGTGTTCAACGGTGTGGTGAAGAAGCCCGCCGACCTGGAGTTTGCAATTGCCAACGATCTGTATTTGATCAACGTCGATAGCCTGTATGAACTGGACCATATCGACGCGATCTCTCGTAAGCTTAAGAAAGTGGCTAACGTTTGTGTGCGCGTAGAACCTAATGTTCCTTCAGCCACACATGCTGAACTGGTCACTGCTTTCCACGCTAAATCCGGTCTCGACCTGGAACAGGCAGAAGAGACCTGTCGTCGGATCCTGGAGATGCCTTATGTCCATCTGCGCGGATTGCATATGCACGTAGGTGATCAGGTACCTGAATCAGAACCCTTTGCCAAAGCCACGAAAGTTCTGGTGGACGAATCTCGTCGTCTGGAAGAAGTGTTAGGCATTAAGTTTGATTTGATCAACGTGGGTGGCGGCATTCCGGTTCCTTATAAATACGATGAAGAAAACGGCGACCCGCTCAAAGACAATATGTACGCCGGGATCACCGCGCAGGATTTCGCGGATGCAGTGATCCGCGAGGTGCATAAATGGCGTACTGACGTTGAAATCTGTATTGAGCCAGGGCGCAAAGTCACTGGCTCCGCTGCGGTATTGCTAACAGAAGTCGCCTGTGAAAAGCGTAAAACAAACTATGACCTTGATGGCAATGTGGAGTGCCACGTTGAATGGAAGTTTGTTGATGCGGGGTACAGCATTCTGTCCGATAGCCAGCATTTCGACTGGTTCTTCTATGTTTACAATGCCTCCCGAATGACCGAGGCTCATGATGCATGGATCAAGCTTGCCGGCCCTCTGTGTGATGGTGGTGACTATTTCCATATGGGCGTTAAAGGAGAAGAATTCCTGATGCCGAAATCCACCGCGCCCGGCGATATTGTCGCGTTTCTTGATGCCGGGGCGTATACCATTGAAAGCCAAACTGTCTATAACAACCGCCCGCGTTCTGCCGTGGTGATGATTGATAAAAACGGACATGACCGTTTAATTCGTCGGGAAGATAGTTACGAAGATATGGTCAAGTACGACCTTTATTAAATCTGTGGTTTGGGCTTCAGATAATGACTGAAGCCTCTGGATAACGCGATTCTGCAGGGGCGGTCACGCCCCTGAGGGATAACAGGAGATAGCCATGAGTAACAATAGTTCTGGCTTACTTGGTATTAAAGACATTGTTTTTATGAATGTCATTGCCATTCTTAGTTTGCGACAAATACCCAACGTTGCGCCTTATGGGGCTTCTGCGATGCTGTTATGGGTAATTGCCGCATTTTGTTTGTTCTTTCCTCTGGCAATGGTATGTGGCGAGCTGTCCACCGGTTGGCCGAAAGACGGTGGTATTTTTGTCTGGATTAAGGAGGCGTTTGGGAAACGTATCGCCTGGATTGTGGTGGTTTGTTTCCTGTTTTCATGTGTGCTGTTTTTCCCGCTGATGCTGCAATTCGGTTTTACCGCTCTGGGATATATGATTGGTAATGGTCTGGCAGAAAATAAGGCATTCATCGGCATTGGTTCGGCAGTCATCTTCTGGCTACTGACGCTAATGAATATTCGCGGTATGGAATGGACGAAAATCATCAACAGCGTCAGCGCCTGGTGTGGTGTGTTTATTCCTTCGGCGATTTTAATTATTCTGGCGATTGTCTGGCTGCTCACCGGTCATCCGATGCAGACGAACTATACGAGCGCATCAAACTGGGTGCCCGATCTTGGACACTGGGATACCATTGTATTTCTGTCCAGTATGATGTTCGCTTTTGCCGGTCTGGAGGTCGCACCGATGATCGCCGGGCGCACCCGTAACCCGCAGCGTGATTTCCCGCGGGCGATGGCTGTTTCTGCCGCCGTCATTGTCGGGATATATATGGTTGGTACCTGGGCACTGAATACGCTATTACCAGCAGGAAAAACCGATATTGTTGCTGGTGTCATGCAGGCTATGCACGCTGCAGCCGATACTCTCCATATGCCATGGCTGATTCCGGTGATGGCTATCTGCATGTTTTTCGGCGCGTTGGGCCAGATTAACTCATGGCTGGTTGGCCCTATCTACATGCTTCAGGAAGCTTCTCGTGAGGATAACCTGTTAGGCGATAAAATTGCGCAATTGCATCCTGTCTGGAAAACGCCTGCTTTTGCGCTAATGGTTCAGGCGATTATTGTTACGGTATTGTGCTTCTCAACCTTTATCTCGCCAAGCGTTGCGGCGGCCTACTGGATGCTGACTGCGCTCACCACGATAACCTATTTTATCCCCTACCTGGTGATGTTCCCCGCGTTCTGGCGCCTGCGCAAAACGCAGCCTGACACACCACGAAGTTTCAAAATTCCGGGGAAAGTGCTACCTGCCGTACTACCTGCATTAGGTTTTATTTCTATCGCCTTTGCCGTTGTGTTGCTGTTTATTCCGCCATCACAAATCGATATGGGCGGGTATTTCCAGTATGCCGGCAAGATTATTGGTGGGGCATTACTGGCGATTGTTGTCGCTGAATGGATTTACCATCGCGCTTTAAAACGCAATACACGTCTGGGTATGGTGAAGGGGAAATAATATGTATATGCCAACGCTCAAAATCAATTTACGCAAACTGGAAGAAAATGCGCGAACTGAGAAAGCTTTGTTAGCCAGTAGCGGTATTGACGTTATGGCGGTTAATAAAGTCTTTGATGGCTGTGTGGAAACTGCACAGGCAGTTTTTGATGGCGGAATTCATATTATTGCCGAATCAAGAACTTATAACTTGAAAAAAATCCGTGAGATCGGTTGCACGACTTGTTTACTTCGTAGCCCTTGCCTGAGTGAAATTGAAGATGTCGTTCGCTATGCAGACATTAGCCTAAATAGCGAGCCAGTGGTATTGCGCGCATTATCAGAAGAGGCTCGTCGCCAGCGGAAAACTCACCAGGTTCTACTGATGATAGACATGGGCGATTTACGGGAAGGCATTTGGTTTAGCGAATATCAAAAAATTCTCGATACTATTAACCTTATCAAAACATTGCCTTGTCTCGATCTGTATGGTCTTGGCACTAATTTCAACTGCTATGGCACCGTTCTGCCAACGGTAAAAAACGGCGAGGATTTCCTGGCTCTGGCTTCTCGACTGGAACGAGACAGCGGATTGACGATTCGTCGCTTATCTGCCGGTAATTGTACCAGCTATCACCTGCTGGATAAGGGCATTTGGCCGAAAGGGCTGAACCATCTGCGCATTGGTGGGTTACATGAATTTGGTATCGAATATGTAGAGATGAAATATCTCAATGAATTTCACCACTCCGCAAAGCCTGTAGAGAAAGCGTGCTCGGATATGTATGTGCTGGAGGCCGAGATTATCGAGTTAAACAGCAAACCGACAGTCCCGGTTGGTGAGTTGGGGGTGGATGCATTCTTGCAGAGTAAAACCTTTACCGATAACGGCATCCGCAAGCGTGCATTACTGGCATTTGGTCGCCAGGATGTCCCGTCTGATAACTGTGTGCCATGTCATGACAGTATCACCATTCTGGGGCAGACCAGCGATCATACCCTGGTGGATATTGAGGATTGCCCATTACCACTGCAGGTGGGTGATGTGATTAGCTTTGAACTTGATTACACCGGGCTATTGATGGCTTGCCAGACCAAAGGCGTTGCTATCCGATTTATTCGATAAGAAAAACGCTGCGGGTTTGACCCGCAGCGTCATTCTAACCCCCTATAAAAAACAGAGAGGTATGATGAGTACCCTGCAAGAGCCCCCTCTGACAGAGCAAACGGGTGGATTACGCCGTAACTTAAAAAAGCGCCATTTACTGATGATGTCGTTAGGCGGAACGATAGGAACGGGCTTATTTATCGGGATTGCCGAACCCCTGTACAGCGTTGGGCCTGCTGGCACTCTTCTGGCTTATTTATTAGCCGGTGGGATAATGCTGGCGACGATGATGTGTCTTGGCGAATTATCGTGCGCGTTTCCCCACTCTGGCTCATTTCAGCATTATGCATTGATGTTTATTCCAAACCCGATCTGGAGCTATACCATCGGGTGGCTATACTGGTTTAGTTGGGTATTTTCCCTGGCTGCTGATTTAACCGCTGCAGGTTTTATCGCCCACCATTATTTCACCACCATACCTGTCTATGAATTCTGTCTTTATATTCTCATTGCATTAACGCTCGTTAATCTTTTTTCAGCGAATAGTTTTGGTGAGTGTGAATACTGGCTATCGGCCATTAAAGTTTTTGCTATCGTGTTATTTATTGCGGCAGGAGGTGTCATGATCTATTCGTTATCAGGACATGCCGGCTGGCACCCGACATTAAAAACGTCGGGGGGCTGGTTTCCTCATGGCTGGTGGCAAATTCTGGTTTGCATGACCATCGTTATCTATTCTTTTCAGGGAGTTGAACTGGTCGGAAATGCGGCTGGGGAAACCGAATCGCCCCATACAATTTTACCGAAAGTTATCCTGGGAATTGGTGTTCGGATCATTTTATTTTATGGCCTGGCGATTGCTATTCTCGCGCTGGTTTATCCACGTGATCGACTGCCTGACGGGCAAAGTCCTTTTGTTTGGGTCTTTTCCCATGTGGGCATTCCGGGGGCGGATACCTTGATGACGTTGGTGATCTTTTCTGCGGCGGTGTCGGCTGCGAATTCGGCAATTTATGCCAGTTCGCGAATGTTATGGTCGATGGCGGGCGACCATTTCGCACCGGCACGTTTTAGCCGGGTAAGCCGCAATGGCGTCCCGGTGAATGCGATTTTGCTGACTGCCGTTTTGGCACTGGTATCGATGCTTACCCGTTATATTTCCGCACAGCAGTTATATCTCTATTTGATCGCCAGCACCGGGCAGGTAGGGTGTCTGGCCTGGATTGTGATTGGCTGGTGTCAGTATCGTTTCCGGCGTGCGGTGGACCGGGGCGAATATCCAAGTAGCCTGCTGCGCTATCGCTCCCCTTTTTTTCCGTGGGTGGCGGCAATTGTGATAGTCACCAATATCGCCATCATCATCGGCACTTGGTTCAGTCAATCCGGAATGTTGATTATGCTGATAGAATTGTTATTTATGACCTGCATTATCGCGTCATGGTTTATATTCAGGCCCATCCTGAAATAGGAAAAAGTATCTGGTCTTTGTACTTGTAGGTCCTAACGCATCATGGTTGCGTCTGACAGCGTAATCCGGCAAAGTGGCCCCAATTATAGCAACAGGGTGGTCCCCGTGAAACGACTGATTATTGGCATTTCCGGCGCCAGCGGCGCCATTTACGGCGTGCGGATGCTGCAGGTGCTAAGAGATGTGCCGGATATTGAAACTCATCTCATCCTCAGCCAGGCGGCGCGCCAGACGTTGGCCATGGAGACCGACTACTCCGTACGTGAGGTGCAGGCGCTAGCCGATGTGGTGCATGACGCCCGCGATATCGCCGCCTGTATCTCTTCCGGTTCGTTTAAAACCGCCGGGATGGTGATTTTACCCTGCTCAATGAAGACGCTCTCGGGCATTGTCCATAGCTATACGGATGGCCTGCTGACCCGGGCGGCGGATGTCGTGCTGAAAGAGCGTCGTCCGCTGGTGCTCTGCGTGCGGGAAACGCCGTTCCATTTGGGCCATCTGCGTCTGCTGGTTCAGGCTGCAGAGCTGGGGGCGGTGATAATGCCGCCGGTACCGGCTTTTTACCACCGGCCACAAAGCCTGGACGATGTCATCAACCAGACCGTCAATCGGGTACTCGATCAATTTGATATTAGTCTGGAGCGCGACTTGTTTACCCGCTGGCAGGGGGCCTAGTGTCGCACTATAGTGGTGCATGAAATGTACGCTTGCGCTCCGGTGGTGCAAATTTGTTGCCGCGATCAAATCCTCGACATTTATTTCGTCTTTTTGCGCTCAGGCGCTGCGGTTTCGCCAGTAATGCTGGTATCTTCCCTTTTAAGACAATCCTGCAACTTTATTTTAACAAATTTAACCCTGTTCCCGGCACGCACCGGGAAGATGGCACAAAAACTGCAGGATTGATCGGCAATCACCATAACAAGCAACGCACCACATCACGACACTTAAGGGTACTGTATGAAGAAGACGATTCTGGCTCTCTCTTTACTCGTGGGAATGAGCAGCACGGCCAGCGTGTTTGCTGCTCTGCCGCAGAGCATTCGCATTGGCACTGACGCGACCTATGCGCCATTTTCGTCGAAAGACGCGAAAGGGGACTTTGTTGGTTTTGATATCGATTTAGGCAATGAGCTGTGCTCCCGAATTAAGGTGAAATGTACCTGGGTCGGCAGTGATTTTGACTCCCTGATCCCCTCCCTCAAAGCGAAGAAAATCGACGCCATCATCTCTTCCCTCTCTATTACCGAGAAGCGCCAGCAAGAGATCGCCTTCTCTGACAAGCTATATGCCGCTGACTCGCGTCTGATCGCCGCCAAAGGGTCGCCGATCCAGCCGACGCTGGAGGCGCTGAAAGGCAAGCACGTCGGCGTGCTGCAGGGTTCTACTCAGGAAGCCTATGCTAACGACCGCTGGCGCAGCCAGGGCGTTGACGTGGTGGCTTACCAGAACCAGGATCTGATCTATTCAGACCTCGCAGCTGGCCGTCTGGATGCGGCGCTGCAGGATGAAGTCGCCGCCAGCGAAGGCTTCCTGAAACAGCCTGCCGGGAAAGATTTCGCCTTCGCCGGCCCGTCCGTTAAAGACAAAAAGTACTTTGGCGACGGCACCGGTATCGGCCTGCGTAAGGACGACGCCGAGCTGAAAGCCGCGTTTGATAAAGCGCTGGGCGAGATGCGTAAAGACGGCACCTACGACAAAATGGCGAAGAAATACTTCGATTTTAACGTGTACGGCGACTAAGACTGCTGCAGGCCCGCACAATGGGGTGGGCCTGCCGCCAGGTTCGTATCCATGTCCCAAAAGGGTGCATCTAAACGCGCTGTGGATCATTTCAGTGCAAAAGCAGCCAGTTTTTTGGCTAAAAAATGCATAGTTAAGCGTTTCTGATGCAAAAAATCGGCCTTTCTGGTGCATAAATCTTTGCCCTTAAGGGGCGAATAATGGCACGATAACTGGCGTAAATAGTTCTAATAAACCCGTTAGAATGACAGTCTGTCGAGGATAGTTATGAAAAAACTGGCGTTGTCTCTCTCTTTAGCGCTGGCCCTTTCCAGCGTTTCCACGGTCTTTGCCGCCATCCCGCAAAAAATTCGTATCGGTACCGATCCGACTTATGCTCCCTTCGAATCGAAGAATGCGCAGGGAGAATTGGTCGGTTTTGATATCGATCTGGCAAAAGAGCTGTGTAAGCGTATTAATACGCAATGTACCTTTGTTGAAAACCCGCTGGATGCGCTGATCCCCTCCTTAAAAGCGAAGAAAATCGACGCGATTATGTCTTCGCTGTCGATTACTGAAAAGCGCCAGCAGGAAATTGCCTTCACTGACAAGCTGTATGCGGCAGATTCGCGTCTGGTGGTGAAAAAGGGCAGCCCGGTAACGCCGGATCTCGCCACCCTCAAGGGTAAGCGCGTGGGCGTGCTGCAGGGGACGACTCAGGAAACCTATGGCAATGAGCACTGGGCGCCGAAAGGTATCGAAATTGTCTCCTATCAGGGGCAGGACAATATCTATTCCGACCTGACCGCCGGCCGGATCGACGCCGCGTTCCAGGATGAGGTCGCGGCCAGCGAAGGGTTCCTGAAACAGCCTATCGGTAAAGATTACCAGTTTGGTGGCCCGTCAATCAAAGACGAGAAACTGTTTGGTGTTGGCACCGGTATGGGGCTGCGTAAGGAAGACAACGAACTGCGTGAAGCGCTGAATAAGGCGTTTGCAGAGATGCGTAAGGACGGCACCTACGACAAGCTGGCGAAAAAATATTTCGATTTTAACGTATACGGCGAATAATTCTCACGCCTCGCCATTGCGCGCGTTTCGCGCGCAATGGTGAATGACAGACAGGGTAGGCAGCATGCTGTATGGGTTTTCACAGGTTATTTTGCAGGGTGCGCTCGTCACCCTGGAGCTTGCGCTCAGCTCGGTCGTTCTCGCCGTCCTGATAGGGCTGGCGGGCGCTGGCGCAAAGTTATCGAGCAATCGTCCACTGGCGCTGGTGTTTGAAGGCTATACCACTCTGATCCGCGGCGTGCCCGATCTGGTGCTGATGCTGCTGATTTTCTACGGCCTGCAGATTGCGCTAAACAGCGTTACCGACGCGCTGGGCATGGCCCAGTTTGATATCGATCCGATGATCGCCGGGATTATTACCCTTGGCTTTATCTACGGCGCCTATTTTACGGAAACCTTCCGCGGCGCCTACCTGGCGGTGCCGAAGGGGCATATCGAAGCGGCTACCGCCTTTGGCTTTAGCGGCGGGCAGACGTTCCGGCGTATTCTCTTCCCGGCGATGATGCGCTACGCGCTGCCGGGGATAGGCAACAACTGGCAGGTTATCCTCAAGGCGACGGCGCTGGTCTCGTTGCTGGGGCTGGAGGATGTGGTCAAAGCCACGCAGCTGGCCGGGAAAAGCACCTGGCAGCCGTTCTACTTCGCCATCGTCTGCGGCCTGATTTATCTGGTGTTTACCACCGTTTCTAATGGCGTACTGCTGCTGCTCGAACGCCGCTATACCGTTGGCGTGAAGAGGGCTGACCTGTGATTGAAATTATTCAGGAGTACTGGAAATCACTACTGTGGACCGACGGCTATCGCTTTACCGGCGTGGCGATTACCTTATGGTTGCTGATCTCTTCAGTGGTAATGGGGGGCATCCTGGCGGTGTTTCTGGCCATCGGCCGCGTCTCGAGCAATAAGTTTATCCAGTTCCCCATCTGGCTGTTCACTTACATATTTCGCGGCACGCCGCTGTATGTGCAACTGCTGGTTTTTTACTCCGGCATGTATACCCTGGAAATCGTCAAAGGCACGGAGCTGTTGAACGCTTTTTTCCGCAGCGGGCTAAACTGCACGGTACTGGCGTTAACCCTGAATACCTGCGCCTATACCACTGAAATTTTCGCCGGCGCGATCCGCTCAGTACCCGCCGGAGAAATTGAAGCGGCGCGGGCCTACGGCTTCTCGTCAGTCAAACTGTATCGCTGCATTATTCTGCCTTCCGCGCTGCGGATTGCGCTACCGGCCTACAGTAACGAAGTGATCCTCATGCTGCACTCTACCGCGCTGGCGTTTACCGCTACGGTACCGGATCTGCTGAAAATCGCCCGCGATATCAACTCGGCCACCTATCAGCCGTTCACCGCGTTTGGCATCGCCGCGGTGCTCTATTTAATTATCTCGTATGTGCTGATTAGCTTGTTCCGTAAAGCGGAAAAGCGCTGGTTGCAGCATATCAAACCTTCTTCGACGCATTGAGAACGCCATGTCCGACAATAAATTAAACGTTATCGATCTGCATAAACGCTATGGGGAACACGAGGTGCTGAAGGGCGTCTCGCTGCAGGCGAAAGCCGGGGACGTTATCAGCATCATCGGTTCATCGGGTTCCGGAAAAAGTACCTTTTTGCGCTGTATTAACTTCCTTGAAAAACCGAGCGAAGGCACGATCGTCGTCAGCGGCCAAAATATTGGTCTGGTACGGGATAAAGACGGCCAGCTGAAGGTGGCCGACAAGAACCAGTTGCGCCTGCTGCGCACCCGGTTGACCATGGTGTTTCAGCATTTCAATCTGTGGAGCCATATGACGGTGCTGGAGAACGTCATGGAGGCGCCGATTCAGGTGCTGGGCTTAAGCAAACAGGAAGCGCGCGAACGGGCGGTAAAATATCTGGCCAAGGTCGGGATAGACGAACGTCAGCAGGCGAAGTATCCGGTGCATCTTTCCGGTGGCCAGCAGCAGCGTGTCTCTATTGCCCGCGCGCTGGCGATGGAACCGGAAGTGCTGCTGTTTGATGAGCCGACCTCCGCGCTGGATCCGGAACTGGTGGGCGAAGTGTTACGCATTATGCAGCAGCTGGCAGAAGAGGGAAAAACCATGGTGGTGGTGACCCATGAAATGGGCTTTGCCCGCCACGTCTCTTCACATGTCATTTTTCTGCATCAGGGTAAAATTGAAGAAGAAGGGCATCCGGATGCGCTGTTTGGCGCGCCGAAAAGCCCGCGCCTGCAGCAGTTTCTGAAAGGTTCGCTGAAATAATCGGCTCATCCGGCGTCTGCGGACGCCGGATGAGCTTCCCGCTCCAGCCGATAGATCCAGTCATCGTAATCGACGCCGTTCAGATGATAGGCTTTCTCCAGCACCTGGGTGCGCACAAAGCCTTGCTTCTCCAGCAGGCGCGATGAGCCACGGTTTTCACCCAGCACCCAGGCATTGATGGCCTGCACCCCCAGGGTGGTGAAACCATACTCGCAGACCGCCCGCAGCGCTTCGCTGGCATAGCCTTTTCCCTGAGCCTGAGGCAGCAGCGCGTAGCCGACGTCAGCTTCGTGCGGATTTTTCGGACTGATGCGGAGCCCAATATCGCCCAGCGCCTCGCCGAATTTATCGCGCAATACAAACACCCCGGGATCGGCACAGCGACTGACGAAGACGCTGCGCAGCGCCTCCTCGCTTAACACCTCCCCCATAAAACGCATCACCTGCGGATCCTGGCGCAGGCGCAGAAAAAAGGGCCAGTCATCGGTAACAAAGCGGGTAAGCGAAAGGCGTGGTGTGGTGATGGTCGTCATAAAGCAGTCAATACGCAGAAAGAAAAGCCTACCTTAGCACTTTGCTTTGCCAGGTAACACCGGCGAACCGGCCGGCTGGCGGTGAATTCAGGCGATTAAGGGCGCTGGTTGTCCTGAATATGGCGATGCTGCAGCGCCAGGGTGAGGCCATCAAGGCGTGGAGCATGAGCCAGCAGAATGGAATCAGGGGAGCCAATGCTCCCCTGTGTCAGCCATTAACTCAGCACATCCTTTAGCGCTTCGTCCAGATCGTACCAGCGGAAGGCAAAGCCGGCGGCCTCCAGACGCTTTGGCAGCGCGCGCTGGCCGCCGAGCACCAGGACGGCGGATTCCCCCATCAACAGGCGGATAGCGGCGGCGGGAACGCGGAAAATCGCCGGTCGATGGAGCGCATGACCCAGCGCATGGGCGAACTGCTCGTTATGCACCGGGTAGGGAGAAACCATATTGAACGGACCGCGCAGATCGTTATCCAGCAGCCACAGAATGCCGTTAACCATATCGTCGATATGGATCCAGGCCAGGTACTGTCTGCCATTGCCGATAGGCCCGCCGAGGCCGAGCTTAAAGGCGGGTGTCATTTTGCCGAGAATACCGCCCCGCGGAGCCAGTACCACGCCGGTGCGCAGCAGGCAGACGCGGGTGCGCTCGCTTTGCGCTTCGCAGGCAATTTGCTCCCAGCGGGCGCACAGCTTATGGGTAAACTCATTGTGCGGTGGCTCTTCTTCGGTCACCACCACCTCGCCGAGGTCGCCATAGTAGCCGATGGCAGACCCGCTGATCAGCACGGAGGGAGGGGTGTCGCTGGCGTGGATCAGGCCCACCAGCCGCTGCGTGAGATCCCAGCGGCTATGGCACAAGCGTTGTTTCTGCTCGGCCGTCCAGCGTTTATCAGCGATGGGTTCACCCGCCAGATTGATGACGGCATCAATGTCATTGAGGTGGTGATGGCCCTCGAAATCGCGCCACAGGGTGACGCGCGGATCGAGACGGGCGCGGGCGGTATCCGGATGTCGCGTGGAGACCGTGACGCTATGCCCGAGCTCCAGCAATCTGGGTATCAGATGTCGGCCAATCAGGCCGGTACCACCAGTAAGCAGGATCTTCATACCACCTCCCTGACATGGTTAGCGACGCCAGCTCATGGTCATGGACACCGAGTCGGCATAGCGCAGCGCATGAAGTTTATCAATCTCCACTTCAGCATATGTGACCCAGTGATGTTCGCATGCGATATTCAGCACATCCTGAGTTAATTTTTCCAGCAGCGAAAAACGGCCATTCTCAAGATGGCTGATTATGCGCTTGGTAATGGTGCGATAGTTCAGCGCATCATTGATGTCCTCGCTGTCGCGCGCTTTATCGGCAGGGTAGTGAATGGCTACATTCACTACCACGTCCTGGCGGTTGGCGATCTCTTCCTCTTTAATACCAATAAAAGTCCGCAGGCGCAGGTTCTTAATACGAATAATGGCGTCTGGTTGAGACATTGCAGGCTTCCTCCGTGGTGTAAGTCCTGCAATCATACAACAAAGCGCGACGGGCGAGCAGGGGGTTAATAAAGCTGAATTTTTAACATCGCTTCCGCCGTTGCCGGCCGCTGCTTAATGCGCTCATACCAGTTGTGCACCGCCGGATAGTTCGCCAGATCGATACGCTGTCGGACATGGCAGTTCACCCAGGGCCAGGCGGCGATGTCGGCTATACTGTAGTGGTCGCCGCCAAGCCACGGGCTGCATCCCAGACGCTGATTTAGCACCCCATACAGTCGTTGGGTTTCCACCTGAAAACGTTCAATAGCGTAGGGCACGGTTTGCGGCGCGGAGTGGGAAAAATGTTGATTTTGCCCCAGCATCGGCCCCAGCCCGCCGACCTGCCAGAACAGCCACTGCAGCGTGACGTAGCGTTCCCGCAGCTCGCCGCTCAGCAGCTTACCGCTTTTTTCCGCCAGATAGAGTCTAAAGCCTCACCTCTTTTTTTTGCTGCTTCAATGTATATTTTCATATTTTCTT
>OGYN01001660.1_pt1 | contig 17703 bp, 10 predicted proteins | sample 1576551 | NCBI WGS metagenome assembly OGYN01 (sample SAMEA3541589, study PRJEB24748) | human gut metagenome | biome: human gut; feature: human-associated habitat; material: faeces | place: China | collected 2012 | reverse complement strand
AGAGACAAGGCAATTCCGCTGTTTGAGCGACTGAAGTTTTTAAGTATTACATCGTCCAACCTGGTTCTTGGCCCGCACCCCCTGTTCCCCTAAGATCCGGTGGGCGTCCACCGTGGTCCGGCGCTCGTCCCAGAGGGCCACCGGCAGGCCGGTGGCCTCCTCCAGCCGGCGGGCAAAGGCGGCGTACTTCTCCGCCCGGGGCCCTAAGGTCCCGTCCATGTTCCTGGGATAGCCCATCACCAGCTCCTGGGCCCCCTGCCGCTGGACCAGGGCGGCCAGTTCCTCCAGGACCACCTCCTGCTTCCGGCTCTTGATCAAAAAGGTCTGTCCGGCCAGGAATCCGGTGGGGTCCGACAGGGCCACCCCGGTGCGGGCGTCGCCATAGTCGATGGCCATAATACGCACAGCGATCACTTCCTTGGTTGTTTTAATGGTATCTTATCGTGAAGCCCTCCCCTTGTCAAGGGCAAGGCCCCCTTCCAGGCCCCCGCCGCCAGGGGAAGAGAAAGCCCCTCTGGATCCGAAAAATGTCTTGACAATGGGGACAGGCCTGTGGTATCATGGAAACACCTATGAAAAGGGCTTATTTTTTGTGCGCAGATTACGGTATCTGGGCGCAAACCCTGGACCGTTTGGACATAGGGAGGCAAACGATGCCGATCCAGCCGTGTTTTCTTTTTATGCCCATTTGGGCTGCTGTGCATGCGCCGGGATCGGAATCGCCTGTGGACAGGCGAAAGGCCGACTTCCGGCGTTTTGTTTTTCCCGGGGCCGAACATCGTAAAGGAGGTGCCGCAAATGGCAAAAGCCGGCGCACGGGTGAAAATCACCCTCAGATGCAATGAATGCAAGCAGCGCAATTACAACACTATGAAGAACAAGAAGAATACCCCCGACCGCTTAGAGATGAACAAGTACTGCCCCTTCTGCAGAAAGCACACCGTTCATAGCGAGACTAAGTGATGATGGCCCACATTCCCTGTAAGAAAGAAGGGTGGAACTGAATGTCTGAAAAAGAAAAGATGAACCAGGACGGGACGGAGGAGAAGGCGAAAGAGACCAAACCCGCCAAGGCGGAAAAGGCCAAGGCCAAGTCCGACAAGGACAAAAAGCCCGGCTTTTTCAAGCGCGTGGGGCGGTTCTTCCGGGAGCTGAAGGCGGAACTGAAAAAGGTCGCCTGGCCCACCCGGGCAGATACCCTGAAAAAGACGGGGATCGTCATTGTCTGCGTCATCGTCGTAGGCATCATCGTTTGGATCTTCGATGGCATTGCAAGCTCCGTCATCGACGCTCTCCTCTCCCTTTTCGGCCAGCATTGACGAAAGGGGAACGCGTATGGCTGAAGAAGCGAAATGGTATGTGGCTCACACCTATTCGGGTTATGAAAACACCGTAAAAGCCACCATCGAAAAATAATCATCGTATTTGATTACTTCCGCACGGATAAATCCTTTCTCGAAATCGGTATGGATGACGCCTGCGCATTGCGGAGCTTTCCAACCTTTCTCGTAAGTCCATGCACGTACTTCTTGTACGCCGGCTGTGAAGTAGGTTTCGAGGTTCAGTAGTTTGTAAGCTGACTTGATAAGACGTGCAACGCCCGATTCTTCCAGCCCTACTTCGGCAAGGAACATCTGACGGTCTTCGTATGTTTCCAGTTCGGCGATGTCTGCTTCGGTCTTTGCAGCGACAATGAGTATTTGTGCATTTTCATCTTTCACGGCGTCGCGCACCATGTCTACGTATTTGTTGCCGTTTACCGCACTTGCTTCGTCTACGTTGCAGACGTACATCACGGGTTTGCTGGTCAATAGGAAGAGTTCGTGAGCAATCTTTTGTTCGTCTTTCGTTTCGAAAGTGACGGTGCGGGCGGATTTGCCTTGTTCCAGTGCATCCTTGTATTGAACGAGTACGTCATAAGCCTGTTTTGCAGCCTTGTCGCCACCGGTCTGAGCCTGTTTCTGTACTTTCTGGATGCGGCTTTCGATGGTTTCCAGGTCTTTCAGCTGAAGTTCGTAGTCGATGATCTCTTTGTCTCGGACGGGGTTTACGCTTCCGTCTACATGAGTCACGTTGTCATCGTCGAAGCAGCGGAGTACATGGATGATTGCGTCTGTTTCGCGGATATTGGCGAGGAATTTGTTTCCCAGCCCTTCGCCTTTGCTTGCACCTTTCACCAGTCCGGCGATGTCTACGATTTCTACAGTCGTGGGGACAATCCGTTGGGGATGTACCAGTTCTGCCAGTGCGTTCAGACGTTCGTCGGGAACGGTGATTACGCCTACATTCGGTTCGATTGTACAGAAGGGGAAGTTTGCCGCTTGCGCTTTTGCGTTTGACAAACAGTTGAAAAGTGTCGATTTACCTACGTTCGGAAGTCCGACAATACCACATTGCAATGCCATATTAATCTATTATTTCTTTTATTATCAATGAATCATATCATGTGAGCAGCGATTTGGCGCTAATCTCCCGATAAAAACAGTTTTGATTGCCAGCCTGCTCATTTTAGTTTGCAAAGATAATCATTTTTTGAGCTAATGAGGGAAACTTGGTGCACTTTCTGTCTTTTTCTGATAATTGTACAGGCTGGAAAAAGGTTTTGAGCAAATTGACAAAATGAATTTTTAGTCTCTTCAGAATGCCGTTTTCCTGCCCGACGGCGGGAATGGGAGAAAATATGCGAATGAAAATCTGTATTTTGTTCATAAATAGGGTGGTATCTGAATCTTTACAATGCTAATAATTAGAAAGTAATGTCCATCTTGTCAAATATGAAGGCTTGATGCGTTGGATAAGGCTGACTGATACGTTGGATATATATGACCAACACGTTGGATAAGGTTAGCTGACATGTCAGACATTAATGTTCTGCAGGTTGGGTATTAATGTTCTGCATGTTAAGTAGCGACCCTTTTGCATAATCTTCCAATATAATCGAAAGGATATGCAGATAGTCTGCATATTGATACATTGTTTTATTGCTTTGAGAGCTGGCTGGCATTCTTCTGAAAATGTATCTGTCAGCAGAAACGTCAATATGCTTTCATACTGAAAGGCAGTTCCCTGTTTGCTTTGTTTATTGCGTTATTCGTTCTTATAGGAGTTACTTTAGTATTTGGCTTGATACTTCTTATAAAAGATCAGGAATAGGATGAAGCCGATCAGTGCGAACGGAACACCCGTCAGGGCGGGATAACGGTAGCCGCTGCTGACTGCCAGCCCTCCTGCATAAGCTCCGATGGCATTTCCCAGATTGAACGCTACCTGTACACAGGCAGCTCCGAGCATTTCGCCTCCTTTGGCTACACGGATTATCAATATCTGTTCCGGACTGGATACGGCAAACAGTCCTGCGGTGCAGAGGCACATCAATAGCGCAGCCGCCCATTTGTAGGGAGAGAGGAAGAAGATAAGCAATAGCATCAGGCAGATCAGTGCTTGTGCGGCAGTTCCTACCTTTCCGGGAGTGTAACGGTCGGAGAGCCGTCCGCTGATCAGATTTCCCATGACCATACCGAATCCGGCAAGAATCATCAGCGGGGTGATACTTTCGGCAGAGAAACCGGAGACATGAGTGAGCATTGGATTGATATAGCTATACCAGCAGAATACACCGCCATTACCTAATGCCGTAGCACCCAGAATGAGCCAGGGAGCCGGAGTTTTGAGAAAGCGGAACTGTCCTTTGAAACCGGTATCTTTCAGCCCTTCTACCTGAGGAACCCAACGCCAGATGTAATACAGAATGACGATTCCCCAAAGTCCTACCAGCAGGAAGGTAGCCCGCCACGAAAGCATGGTGCTTAAAGAAGTTCCCAGCGGTACGCCGAACAGGTTGGCGATGGTCATTCCGGCTATCATGATGGAGACAGCCTCTGAACTTTTGCCTTTATCGGCAAGTCTTTCCGCAACGATAGAACCGACCCCGAAATAGGCTCCGTGAGGGAGTCCGGAGATGAAGCGGGAGATAAGCAGCATCCAGTAGTTAGGTGATAATGCCGCACAGATATTGCCTACCATAATCAGCGTGACTAATACCAGCAATATATGTTTTAATGGATATTTACGTGCTAATGTCAATACAGGGGCGCCGACACAAACGCCTAGTGCGTAGGCGGAAATGAAATGTCCGGCAGCAGGGATGCTAATCTTTAAATCTCTGGCTACATCGGGCAGTATACCCATCATCACGAACTCGGCGATACCCAATCCGAGGGTACCGAATGCCAATGCAATAAGACTTTTCTTCATACGAAACCTAACCTGATACCTGTTACTTTTTACCTTCTTTATTTAGTGTATTTTTTACGGGGTGCAAAGGTAAAACAAAATCTCTCAGAATGAGTTCGTCATGAACGATTTTGATTTAAGTCAATTTATTGCTTCTTTATCCACTCAGTCATGTCTTTCAAGACTTCCGGATTTATTGTCTCTTCCAATTGTCCGTATTCGGCTAAAGTTCCTTTCTCACAAGTCTGAAACAGGTGGTTCAGTTTTGGATAGACTTTGATTGTCACATTCTTGTTTCCGTTCTCGCTGATGTGTTGCCTGATAGCAGTCAGATTCATATCGGCATCTACCTGAATGTCTTTTTCTCCGTTTAATGCTAAAACCGGGCACTTTATTTTTTTCAGACTTGCAGTCGGATCGTATCTCATAAAATGGAGATACCACGGTGAAGTCATGGAGTTTATTTGGGCAGATAGTTGTTGTACGGTATTCAGGTCTTTCAACTGTTCGGCAGACATGGTTCTGGTAACATCAGCGTAAACTTCTTTTCTGATTTCATCCGACGACTTGTCCGTTTGCTGTAATAAAGAGTATCTGTGGCGAACGGAAGGTTTCATTGTCTGCCACACCGGATCGGGCATCCCTTGGGACTTGGAAATCAATTCAACTTGTTTAAGCATCAAGCTGTCACCTCGCACGGCAGCTCCTGCCAATGATATGATAAATGAGATGTTGGGGTCTTTGGCGGCAATATCAAATGCGATTGTTCCACCGCAGCTATGTCCGATAATGCCGATTTTCCGGGTATTAATTTCTTTTCTGCTGCGTAGATAGTTCAGCGCTGCTTCCGTATCTTTTGCGAAATCTTCGTTGGTAGCACTTGCATAATCTCCTTGCGAAGCGGCTGTGCCACGATCATCGCATCTTAGTACGGCAATTCCGTTACGTGTCAGATAATCGGCGATAACAAGAAATGGTTTATGACCCATGATTTCTTCATCTCTGTTTTGAGCACCACTTCCCGTAACCAATACTACAGCCGGAAATTTATTCCCTTTCTCCGGAAGGGTTAATGTGCCTGCCAGAGTGATTCCGTCCTGCGTATTTTTTACGCTGACTTCCTCGACCTTATAAGGAAAAGGCGGCTGAGGCTCCTGCGGGCGTTTAGGCCCGCTAAACTCTCCTTTCGTCAGATTCAATGGGAGGGGCATTCCTTGTGTGAATGTGCCGGTAATGGTTTGGTCGGCATTCAGTTTTCCTTTATAAGAGGCATGGATAATCGGTATCTGAACAGTCAGTGTAGAGTCTTGAAAAGAAGTTATTTTCGTTTTTATATCTTTGGTTCCCTGATCGGGGCTGTCAAGAGTTGTCACATAAGTCCCCTGTTCCGTATGTTTGATATGGAATACAATGGTTAACGAACCGGCAGGAAGGGAGAGTTTGCCATGCCATGTACCCGAAATGTCTTGTGCGGAAAGATGTGAAGGAACTGTCAGTTCGATTAAAAAGCCGATGAAAGCGATGAGCATGAAACAACGTTTTGAAGTTTTCATAGGAATGAAATTTGGGTTTATAAATGACATTTGCAGATCAGAGATGTAGCATTAAATGCCTTTCTTTGATGACAAAGATATGCTTTTATATTAGATAACTTCTTTTTTTGTGGATATATTCAGTGGCATGAACCGCCATTTTCATAAAGGAGCCATTTTCCGGATATTCGCAATAATATTCCGTAGAAATAATGTCGGTTTCTGAAAGACTTTTATCTTTGCAGATATAATACATATGGCGCTATGAGAAAGATTATTTTGATTTTCGTGACAATTGTTCTTCCCTGTTTGCTTTGCGCAAGAAATGATGATAAGAGTACAGATATGCTGCTTCGTGAGATTGACGGAATTATCAGGAACCGTCAGACTTACGGTGCAGAAAAAGAAGCACGTATCTCCGATTTGAAGAAGTTGCTGTCCGAGGCTACTTCCGATGAGCAGCGTTATGGATTTTGCGGCAGGCTTTTCGACGAATATCGGGCTTATAATCTGGACTCTTCGTATGTATATGCACAGCGGAAGCAGGAACTGGCTTCTCATTTGAACAAACAGGATTATCTGGATGATGCCGCCATGAATATGGCAGAGGTGATGGGAACCACCGGAATGTACAAGGAAGCTTTGGAGCAGTTGGGACAGATAGACAAGAAAACCCTGTCTGATTATCTCTATCCCTATTATTACCACTTGTATCGTACTATTTACGGGTTGATGGGAGATTATGCCGTTACTGAGAAAGAGAAGAAAGAGTATTACCGGATGACGGACCTGTATCGGGATTCCCTTTTACAGACTAATGCCTCCGACTCATTGGGCCATGTGCTGGTGATGGCCGACAAATGCACCGTACACGCCCAATATGACCAGGCAATAACCATGCTGACCGACTTCTACCGGAAACCCTCTTTGGACGATCATTCCAAGGCGATGATTACTTATACCTTGTCAGAAGCCTATCGCCTCAAAGGAGACAAGAAAGGGCAGAAACACTTTCTGGCTCTCTCGGCCATCGCCGATTTAAAATCGGCAGTCAAAGAATATGTTTCCTTACGGAAACTCGCCTCTCTTGTATATGAAGACGGAGACATTGATCGTGCATACAACTATCTGAAATGCTCGCTCGAAGATGCTACGCTCTGCAATGCCCGCCTTCGTACCCTGGAAATCTCACAAGTCTTCCCCATCATCGATCAGGCTTACCAACTGAAAACCAAGCGGCAGCAACAGGAAATGAAGATATCTTTGATTTGTATCAGTCTGCTTTCCGTCTTTCTGCTGGTGGCTATATTCTTCGTTTACAAGCAGATGAAGAAAGTGGCTGCTGCCCGTCGGGAAGTGATTGACACGAATACGCTTCTGCAAGAACTGAACGGTGAACTTCATGACTCCAATTCGCAACTGAAAGAGATGAACCATACCCTTTCGGAAGCTAACTATATTAAAGAGGAATACATCGGTCGCTATATGGACCAGTGTTCCACCTACTTGGATAAGATGGACTTATACCGTCGTTCCCTGAATAAGATTGCGGCTACCGGCAGGGTAGAGGAGTTGTATAAAGCTATTAAATCTTCCCAATTCCTCGAAGAAGAGCTGAAAGAGTTCTACGCAAACTTCGATATGACCTTCCTGCAACTCTTCCCCAACTTTGTGGAAGAATTTAATGCGTTGCTTGTCGAACCGATGCAGCCCAAGCAGGGTGAACTGCTGAATACCGAACTTCGTATCTTTGCCCTGATCCGTCTGGGGATTACGGATAGTACCAAGATCGCCCAGTTCCTCCGCTACTCTGTGACCACTATTTATAATTACCGGACACGTGTCCGCAACAAAGCACTCGGCGAACGGGATGAGTTTGAGGCTAAAGTAATGAAAATAGGGAAGGTGGAAGAGTAAGAAATCCACTACTTTTTTAGCACGGTTGCTATTCTGTAATATTCTTATTATTAGTGTTTTATACTGTATTGTGCTGTATAAACCACTATATTTTTGCTATCTGGCAAAAGAAGCGCATTTAATTGTGGATACTTTTGTTTCAGTGAAAACAAAAAGTAATCCTAATATTAACTTTAAATTGATGTACATGGAACAGAGTATAAAGTCGAAAGGCTTTGAACATCGCCTCCTATTAATAATGTGGGGCTTGTTACTATCTCTTAGTGCATTCGCACAGCAGATTACAGTAAAAGGACATGTAGTGGACGCCACGGGCGAACCGGTGATCGGTGCCAGTGTGATAGAAGGCAAGTCCACGAACGGCACGATTACCGATATCGACGGTAACTTCTCATTAAATGTTTCTGCTAACAGCACATTGACCATTTCTTTTGTCGGCTATAAGACGCAGACTGTTTCAGTGAACGGAAAAACCGCACTGAAAGTAACCTTGCAGGAAGATACCGAAGTATTGGACGAAGTTGTTGTAGTAGGTTACGGAACGATGAAAAAGAGTGACCTGACCGGCGCCGTATCTTCCGTAGGAGTCAAAGATATCAAAGACTCTCCGGTAGCCAATATCGGTCAGGCAATGCAGGGCAAAGTATCCGGCGTGCAAATTATCGATGCCGGCAAACCGGGGGATAATGTGACGATTAAAATCCGTGGTCTGGGCACGATCAACAACAGCAACCCGCTGATTGTCATCGACGGGATTCCCACCGATTTAGGCTTATCTTCCTTGAATATGGCAGATGTAGAACGGGTAGACGTATTGAAAGATGCTTCGGCAACTGCCATCTACGGTTCGCGCGGTGCCAACGGTGTAGTGATGATTACCAGTAAACGCGGTGCCGAAGGCGCCGGAAAGGTAACGGTCAATGCGAACTGGGCGATACAGAATGCAACTAAAGTGCCTGATATGCTGAATGCCGCCCAATATGCAGCATTGAGCAATGATATGCTCTCAAACAATGACGATAACACCAACCCTTACTGGGCAGACCCTTCTTCATTGGGAAAAGGAACCAACTGGCTCGACGAGATGCTGCGCACGGGAGTGAAGCAGAGTTATTCGGTCAGCTATTCCGGCGGCACGGAAAAGGCGCATTATTACGTGTCCGGCGGTTTTCTCGATCAGTCCGGCATTGTGAAGAGTGTCAATTATCGCCGTTTCAATTTTCAGGCGAACAGTGACGCCCAAGTCAACAAATGGCTGAAATTCACCACCAACCTCACATTCAGCACAGATGTCAAAGAAGGAGGAACATACAGTATCGGTGATGCGATGAAAGCCCTTCCCACCCAACCGGTGAAGAATGACGACGGCAGTTGGAGCGGTCCCGGACAGGAGGCGCAATGGTACGGAAGTATCCGCAATCCGATCGGTACGCTTCACATGATGACTAACGAGACGAAAGGATATAACTTCCTCGCAAACATCACCGGAGAGATCACCTTCACTAAATGGCTGAAACTGAAAAGTACCTTCGGCTATGACGCCAAGTTCTGGTTTGCCGACAACTTCACGCCGGCATACGACTGGAAACCGAATCCGGTAGAAGAATCTTCCCGCTACAAAAGCGACAACAAATCATTCACCTACCTGTGGGACAACTACTTCGTATTCGATCATACTTTTGCAAAGAAACACCGTGTAGGTGTGATGGCAGGTTCTTCTGCACAGTGGAATAACTACGATTATCTGAACGCACAGAAAAACATTTTCATGTTCGACAATATCCATGAGATGGACAACGGAGAAAAGATGTACAGCCTTGGCGGCAGCCAGAGCGACTGGGCACTGCTTTCACTGATGGCACGTCTCAACTACTCATACGAAGACAAATACCTACTGACGGCTACCGTACGTCGCGACGGCTCTTCCCGCTTTGGTAAGAACAACCGATGGGCAACATTCCCTTCCGTATCTTTGGCTTGGCGTGTCTCTCAGGAAGACTGGTTCCCGAAAGATAACTTCCTGATGAACGATCTCAAACTGCGTGTCGGATACGGTGTGACCGGTAATCAGGAAATCGGTAACTATGGATTTGTCGCATCTTACAACACGGGTGTCTATCCTTTCGGAAACAATAACTCCACTGCTTTGGTATCTACCACTCTCTCCAATCCGAACATCCATTGGGAAGAAGTGCGCCAGGCCAACTTCGGAGTGGACATGAGCCTGTTCGATTCGCGTGTCAGCCTTTCACTGGATGCTTATATCAAGAATACGAACGATATGCTGGTGAAGGCTTCCATCCCCATCACTTCGGGCTTTGAAGATACTACCGAGACTTTCACCAATGCCGGCAAGATGCGCAACAAAGGAGTGGAAATGACATTGCGTACCATCAACCTGAAAGGCATCTTCTCCTGGGAATCCGCTTTAACGGCTACCTACAATAAAAATGAGATTTTGGACCTGAACAGCGAAACTCCGATGTTTATCAACCAGATAGGCAATTCATACGTGACCATGCTGAAAGCCGGTTACCCGATCAACGTTTTCTATGGATACGTTACCGACGGGCTTTTCCAGAACTGGGGAGAAGTCAACCGCCACGCCACCCAGCCGGGCGCAGCTCCGGGGGACATCCGCTTCAGAGACTTGAACAACGACGGAGTGATTAACGACGAAGACCGTACGATTCTTGGCAATCCGAATCCGAACTGGTTCTTCTCACTCTCCAACAACCTATCTTACAAAGGATGGGAACTCTCCGTTTTCCTGCAAGGAGTGGCAGGCAACAAGATTTATAATGCCAACAATGTTGACAACGAAGGAATGGCTGCCGCCTACAACCAGACCACAGCCGTACTGAACCGCTGGACAGGAGAAGGCACAAGCTACTCCATGCCGCGTGCCATCTGGGGCGACCCGAACCAGAACTGCCGCGTATCCGACCGATTTGTGGAAAACGGCTCGTATCTCCGTCTGAAAAATATCACCCTTTCGTATACACTGCCTAAAAAGTGGTTGCAAAAGATTCAACTGGAAAACGCCCGTATCTCCTTCTCTTGCGAGAATGTGGCGACTATCACCGGATATTCGGGCTTCGACCCCGAGGTGGATGTCAACGGTATAGACAGCAGCCGTTACCCTATCTCGCGTACATTCAGTATGGGCTTGAACTTTAACTTTTAAATCAGGAGGAAGAAAATGAAAAAGAAACTGACTTTTATAATGATACTTGTCGTACTTGCCTTGACATCGTGCAGTGATTTTCTGGATAAGTACCCCAAATACGGTGTGGACCCCGAATCGGAAGTGACCAATGAGATTGCCGTAGCACTGACTACTGCCTGCTATAAGACGTTGCAGTCGTCCAATATGTATAATCAGCGCCTGTGGAGCCTCGACATCCTTGCCGGCAACAGCGAGGTAGGCGCCGGAGGAGGAACCGACGGACTGGAAACTGTTCAGGCGGCTAACTTTATAGCGCAGAGCGACAACGGTTTTGCCCTGTACGTATGGCGTTCTCCGTGGGTAGGCATCGGACGTTGTAATATCGTGCTTTCCAATCTGCCTTCGGCTGCCATCTCCGATGAGATAAAAGACCGTTGCATGGGTGAGGCATATTTCCTGCGTGCTCATTACTACTATATCCTCGTCCGCCTTTATGGTGGCGTACCTTTGCGGTTACAGCCCTTTGAGCCGGGACAGTCGACGGATATTGCCCGCAATACGGTAGATGAGGTATATGCGCAGATTCTTTCGGACTGTAAGAATGCGGTGGATATGCTTCCCCCAAAGAGCAGTTACGGAGAAAATGACAAGGGACGTGCCTGCAAAGAAGCGGCGATGGCTATGCTGGCAGATATTTACCTGACGCTGGCGCCCAACCATCGGGACTATTACAGTGAAGTTGTTACGTTGTGCGACCAGATTACTGCGATGGGATATGATTTGTCTCAGTGCAAGTATGCCGATAATTTCGATGCTACGATCAATAACGGTGCGGAATCCCTTTTCGAAGTACAATACTCCGGCAGTACGGAATACGATTTCTGGGGAGGGGACAACCAGTCTTCCTGGCTGTCGACCTTCATGGGACCCCGCAACTCCGGTATGGTGGCAGGCGCTTACGGATGGAATCTGCCTACGGAAGAATTTATCAAAGAGTACGAAGCGGGCGATTTGCGCAAAGATGTGACCGTGTTATATCAAGGCTGTCCTGCTTTCGACGGCATGGAATACAGACGTTCATGGTCGGGTACAGGTTACAACGTCCGGAAGTTCCTTGTGTCGAAGACCGTTTCGCCGGAATATAATACCAACCCGAATAACTTCGTGGTATACCGTTATGCGGATGTCCTGTTGAAGAAGGCGGAAGCCCTGAACGAACTGGGACATCCCGACCAGGCTGCCGCACCTCTGAATATCGTCCGTCATCGTGCCGGACTGGCGGATGTACCGACTACCTTGAATCAGGAAACAATGCGGGAAAAGATTATTCACGAACGTCGGATGGAACTTGCTTTTGAGGGACATCGCTGGTTTGATATGATTCGCATCAATAATGGTAACTATGCGATTGAGTTCCTGAAATCCATCGGCAAGAATCAGGTGACGAAGGAACGTCTGCTGCTGCCCATCCCGCAGACAGAGATGGACTCTAACAATCTGATGACTCAGAATCCCGGTTATTAATCGCTTTTACAATCATTCATTTAGACAGATCATATGATGAAGAAATATATATATCAGATGTTGTGCTCTCTTTTCATCGGTGGAGCGATGGTTTCCTGCGCCGAGGATTATATGGAGACGGACAAGGGACATGATACGCTGACTCTTACGGTGAATCAGCAGGAGATCGTATTGAACGAAAAGAATCACAGTCAGGAGGCGTTAACGCTTTCATGGACTACGGGAACGAACTACGGAAGCGGAAACCGTATTTCTTATACACTGGAAATAGCCAAGGCGGGAACCGACTTCGCCCGTGCCTATTCCGTAGATTTAGGAACGGGAACTTATCAGTGGACGAAGAAAACGGAAGAACTCAATCAGTTTCTGAACACGCAGCTAGGCGTCGGCTATGCCGAAAAAGTATCACTGGAAGCACGCATTACCGCTACTGTTGCCGGAATGGAAGAAAAGGAGCAGCGTGCCACAGTTTCGCTGGATGTGACTACTTATCAACCGGTTACTCCGACGCTTTACCTCATCGGAGAAGCTGCCCCTAACGGATGGAGCGCCGATCAAGCGACGCCTATGGAGCGCACGGACAACGGACAGTTTACGTGGACAGGAAAGCTGAATACTGGTGTATTCAAGTTTATAACGACATTGGGAGAATTTCTTCCATCCTACAACCGGGATGCCGCTGCCGGAGAAGAACTACGGCTTATCTACCGCACATCGGGCGACGAACCGGACGAACCGTTTACAGTCAGCAAGGAAGCGACCTATATAGTCAAGGTAGACCTGCTCGACCTGACAATGACCATGACCGAAACGGAAAACATCGGATGGCGCTTTGAAGAATTCTATATTGTCGGCTCCTTTACCGGCGACAATGGCTGGGGATTCGAGGCACTGTCTAAAGATGCCGTTCAGATGAATCTGTTCCATTATGGTGCCGTGATTCCGTGGAAGGCGGACGGTGATTTTAAGTTTACTTCCGTGACGGACTTCGGTCAGTCGGATGCTTTCTTCCATCCCACCGAAGGGAACGCTCCGTATACTTCCACTTCAGTTGTATTGGGAGGTGAAGACAATAAATGGCAAATGAAGGAAAGCGAATGCGGCAAGGCCTATAAAGTGCTGTTCCTCACAGCCAAGGGAAAGGAAAAGATGCTGATGCGTCCGTTTACCCCCTACGAAGGACTGTATCTGGTAGGCGATGCCACTCCGAACGGATGGAGCATCGACAACGCCACCCCGATGGCTAAAAGTGCCGACAGCCCTTACATCTTTACCTGGAGCGGTACACTGAATACAGGGGAGATGAAGATCTCCTGCGACAAGCAGTCCGACTGGAACGGAGACTGGCTGATGGCGGACAAGAGCGGAAAGGCACCGACCGGTGAAGTGGAGACAGCCTTATTTACCAGTAAAACGGATGCGGAACTGAAGAATATGTATCCGGATACAGACCTCGGCAGTCTGGACAATAAATGGAATATTCAGGAAGCTGGCTCGTATCGGATTACGATTGACCAGTTGAAAGAAACGATTTCGATTGTAAAACAATAAACAAGTATTCAAGATGAAGAAGATAATATATTTGGTGGCTGCCTTCCTGTGTCTGTCTTGCAGCGACGATCATGAATCGAACCCACAGAACGGAGGAGCGTCGGGCAGTGTGACCGAAGTAACTCCGGTGACATCGGACTTATGCGTGGAACTGACAACTGACAAGGCTTTTTATAAACCGAACGAGACAGTGACTTTCACTGCCGCCGATGCCTTGCCTGCCGGAACAAAGGTACGCTATCGCCTTTCGGGAGAAATAGTCGGAGAAGAACCGGTCAGCGGTACGAACTGGAAATGGAAGGCTCCTTCCACCGATTTCAAAGGATATATGGCAGAACTTTACCGGCAGGAAAACGGTACGGATGTCATCGTCGGTACGATTGCGGTAGATGTATCCAGCCATCCGGCACGTTTCCCCCGATATGGCTTCGTGGCAGATTTCGACGGAGACAAGACAGAAGAGAAAACGCTGGAAGAGATGGCCTATCTGAACCGCCATCACATCAACTGGGTACAGTTTCAGGACTGGCACAATAAACATCATTGGCCGCTGGGCGGCACACGCACGCAGTTGGACGAGGAATATCTCGACATTGCGAACCGCCCTGTCCATACAAGCTCTGTGAAGAATTATATCAAGGCACAACAACATTTTGGAATGAAGTCCATGTTCTATAATCTTTGTTTCGGGGCATTGAAGGATGCGGCTTCCGACGGGGTGAAAGAAGAATGGTATCTGTTTAAGGACGCTTCGCATACCACGAAAGACAGTCACGACCTGCCAAGCGGATGGAAGAGCAATATCTATCTGGTAGATCCTTCCGACAAGGAATGGCAGCAATACATGACGGAACGGAATGACGACGTATATGCGAACTTCGCCTTCGACGGCTATCAGATCGACCAGTTGGGCAAGCGGGGAACGCTTTACAACTACGACGGTACGCCGGTCAACCTCCGCGAAGGATATGCTTCTTTTATCGAAGCCATGAAGCAGGCGCATCCCGACAAGAGTCTGGTGATGAATGCCGTAAGCCGCTACGGTGCCCCTCAGATCGGAGAAACCGGCAAAGTAGATTTCTTCTATAATGAGATGTGGGCGGATGAGGCGGACTTTACCCATCTGAAAGCCGTCCTGTATGAAAACGGAGTGTATGGCAATAATCAGCTGAATACGGTTTTCGCTGCCTATATGAACTATAATAAGGCGGATCATCGGGGAGAGTTCAATACAGCGGGCATCCTGCTGACGGATGCGGTGATGTTCGCTTTGGGTGGCTCGCATCTCGAACTGGGTGGTGACCATATGCTGTGCAAAGAATATTTTCCGAACGACAACCTGACGATGAGCGAGGAACTGAAAACGGCAATGGTTCACTACTACGACTTCCTCACGTCTTATCAGAACCTGCTCCGCGATGGCGGAACGGAGAACAGCATCGCTATGAACTGTACCAACGGAGAAATGAAACTCAACGTATGGCCTCCAAAGTTGGGGTCGGTCACTACCTACGCCAAGCAGGTAGACGGCAAGCAAGTAGTGCATCTGCTTAACTTCTCACAGGCGAACAGCCTTAGCTGGCGGGACGTGGACGGCACCATGCCCGAACCTGCCCTGATCACGAAAGCGGCCTTGCAGATGAACCTGCCCGCCAAAGTGAATAAATTGTGGGTGGCATCACCGGACGTACACGGAGGAGCCTTGCAGGAACTGGCATTTACGCAGGAGAACGGGGTAGTCTCCTTCATACTGCCTGCCTTGAAATACTGGACAATGATTGTAGCTGAATAAGGCAGTTGCAACGGAATAACTAAAAACGATAGGTATGAAGATTAGATATAAGTTTGGGGTGTGGATGTTGTGTCTGATGTTTCCGGCGTTGGTCTGGGCAGAAAACGCAAAAAGTATATGTACCTCTTTTACGCAGCAGGGACGTCAGGTGACTTTTCACCTGGCGGACAGTGCCGCGCTGCAACTGCAACTTTGCAGTCCTTCCGTAGTAAGAATCTGGTTCTCGCCGGACGGGAAGCTGCAACGGAGAAACGCTTCCTTTGCCGTGATCAATGAAGAACTGGAAGATGTGGGAACGGTTCATGTGGACGAACAGGCCGCCTGCTATGAGATATTTACCTCGAAGCTGCGCATACGGGTGAACAAGTCGCCGATGAGCATCCAGATATTCGACAAATATCAGAAACTCCTCTTCAGTGACTATGCCGATAAAGGACACGTAAGCGAAGGTACGAAGAAGGTGGAATATAAAACGCTTCGCCGTGACGAGCATTTCTTCGGGCTTGGGGAGAAGACCGGCAAGATGGACCGCAGAGGAGAATCTTACAAGATGTGGAACAGCGATAAACCTTGTTACAGTGTGGTGGAAGACCCTCTTTACAAGAGCATCCCTTTCTTTATGAGCAGTTACCGGTATGGTATTTTCCTTGATAATACGTATAAGACAGAATTTAAGTTCGGAACGGAAAGCCGTGATTATTACAGCTTCGAGGCGCCGGACGGGGAGATGATTTACTACTTCATCTTCGGCAAGGACTATAAGGAAATCCTGAGTCAGTATGTAGGACTGACGGGCAAACCTATCATGCCTCCGAAATGGGCATTGGGCTTTGCGCAATGTCGTGGCCTGCTGACAAGCGAGAAACTGAGCCGCGAAATAGCCGAAGGCTACCGGACACGCGGCATCCCCTGTGATATTATCTATCAGGACATCGGCTGGACGGAACATCTACAGGACTTCGAATGGCGGAAGGGCAACTACGGGCATCCGAAAAAGATGCTTGCCGACCTGAAAGAAATGGGATTCAAGGTAGTCGTATCGCAAGACCCGGTCATCTCGCAAGCCAACAAGAAGCAATGGGAGGAAGCGGACCGTCTGGGATATTTTGTCAAGGACAGCACGAACGGGAAGAGTTATGACATGCCGTGGCCTTGGGGCGGAAATTGTGGGGTAGTGGATTTTACCTTACCTGCCGTAGCCGACTGGTGGGGAACCTATCAGCAGAAACCCATTGACGATGGCATCTCCGGCTTCTGGACGGATATGGGAGAACCCGCATGGAGCAACGAAGAGCAGACCGAACGCCTTGTGATGAAACATCATCTGGGGATGCACGACGAAATCCATAATGTCTACGGACTGACTTGGGATAAAGTGGTCAAAGAGCAGTTCGAGAAACGGAATCCGAACCGTCGCGTCTTTCAGATGACCCGTGCCGCTTATGCGGGATTGCAGCGTTATACGTTCGGTTGGACGGGAGATTGCGGAAATGGAGACGATGTATTGCAGGGCTGGGGGCAACTGGCTAATCAGATTCCGGTGATTCTTTCCGCAGGGCTGGGAGTGATTCCGTTTACTACCTGTGACATTACGGGGTATTGCGGAGACATCGAAGACTATCCATCCATGGCGGAACTTTATACCCGATGGATACAGTTCGGTGCATTCAATCCTTTGAGCCGTATTCATCATGAGGGGGATAATCCGGTAGAACCGTGGCTCTTCGGTCCGGAAGCGGAAAAGAACGCGAAGGAGGCCATCGAACTGAAATATCGTTTATTGCCTTATATCTATACGTATGCCCGCGAAGCTCATGATACGGGATTGCCCATCATGCGTCCGCTCTTTTTGGAATATCCGGCGGATATGGAAACGTTCTCTACAGACGGCCAGTTCTTGTTCGGACAAGAGCTGCTGGTAGCTCCGGTGGTGAAGAAGGGGGCACGTACGAAGAATGTCTATCTGCCCGAAGGCACTTGGATTG
>OGYN01001654.1_pt1 | contig 17749 bp, 8 predicted proteins | sample 1576551 | NCBI WGS metagenome assembly OGYN01 (sample SAMEA3541589, study PRJEB24748) | human gut metagenome | biome: human gut; feature: human-associated habitat; material: faeces | place: China | collected 2012 | reverse complement strand
TCCGCTGGTGTGACTGTGGCTTTTATCTGTCCACTCTCACCTACCTTCATAGTAATTTCTAATGGAGTAAATCCACAATCTCCTGATTATCTGAACTTCAATAACGGACGCCAGCCATTAGTCGATGCTGCATTTCTTGCTCACGGCTTGCTAAGAGCACGCACGCAATTATGGGACAAACTTGATAAAACGACTCAAGAACGAGTCATTAAGGAACTTAAATCATCGAGAGTGATAAAGCCTTCTGAAACCAATTGGCTATTTTTCTCAGCAATGGTGGAGGCTGCCTTGAAAGAATTTACCGGTGAATGGGAATATGAGCGTGTAAAATATGCTTGCGATCGTTTTGCACAATGGTATAAAGGGGACGGTTGGTATGGTGATGGTGCTGATTTTCACCTGGATTATTACAATAGCTTCGTCATACATCCTATGTATATAGAAGCACTGGAGATAATCACCGAAGCCGGCAAACGTGAGAAGATAGGAAATATGCCCGGCTGCAACTTCCATGAAGCGATCAGACGTGCCCAACGATTCGGAGTAATCCTCGAACGCCTCATCTCTCCGGAAGGTACGCTACCTGTTTTCGGACGTTCTATCACTTACCGTACCGGCTCTTTGCAGACATTAGCGCTGCTTGCGTGGCGCAACTGGCTTCCCGAAGAATTATCAAACGGACAGGTACGCGCAGCCATGACGGCTGTCATCCAACGTATGTTCGGAGACGGCCGCAACTTCAATACAGCAGGCTTTCTGACACTGGGATTCAACGGTTCCCAGCCCGGTATCTCCGATTATTACACTAATAACGGCAGCTTGTATATGGCATCGCTTGCTTTCCTCCCGCTAGGTCTGTCTGCCGATGATCCCTTTTGGACGGATGCTTCACAATCCTGGACTTCGAAAAAAGCATGGGAAGGAGAAGAGTTTCCGAAAGATCATTCTTATCATAAAGAATAAGTGAGAATCAGCGTCTTATAATAGTTTCCAGTCGCACTGGAAACTATTGTCCATTCACACCGGAAACTGTTTTATCACAGCCAGCTCTTGACTTTTCCTTTTTTATTTTGTATCTTTGAAGGTAGTAAAAAGAAGAAAAGCAATATGAAACGTATAAAATATAAGACATAACAGCAGTCAATAAGGCATCTGTTTCCATCTATAAAGGAATGGAAAAGGGAGAAAATCAGCACTGATTTTCTCCCTTTTTGTTTATATAATTCCAAGGTTACTCAGAAATTTCCCAAAAATAGTTTTTAATAAACTTGGATACCGTTTATAATAAACCCTTCAACTATTTATTAAAAACGCTCAAACGGTTTATTATAAAACTGTAAGGATATTATTGTAGCCAAGCCGAAAGGATATTCATATTTGAGCAGAAGAATCATTAAAACGGTCAATATTATAGACAAATAGTCAACGACAGAATTTGACAGCCAAAGAAACAACGCCAAGCAAAAGACAAAATTTTAAAAGAAATACCATAAAAGTATTAGTATCTGCTAATATTATATTTGTCTCCCCCTTAAAATAGTCTTACCTTTGCTCATCATTAGTTATGGCCTTTGATTCAATAACGAATAAAACATTAACCATATAAATAAAAGTATCATGAATAAACAAACCTTTTTAACACTACTTGCTACATTCGCACTCCTCTTCAGTTTCACTTTCTCCTGCCATGCCAAAGGAAAAGACAAAGCTAAACATGTTGTTTTCATCGGTTTGGACGGCTGGGGAGCCTACAGCCTTCCCAAAGCAGATATGCCGAACGTAAAGAAACTGATGGAGGACGGAGCTTACACACTGAAAAAGCGTTCTGCCCTCCCCTCTTCCAGTGCCATCAACTGGGCATCCATGTTCATGGGAGCCGGACCGGAACTTCACGGATACACCGAATGGGGATCTAAAACACCGGAACTTCCCTCACGTGTATTAAATAAGAATGGTATCTTCCCTACTGTTTTCCAATTACTGCGCGATGCCCGCCCGGAAGCGGAAATCGGCTGCCTGTATGAATGGGAAGGAATTAAATATTTAGTAGATACGCTGTCTTTAAGTTATCACTATCATGTTGCCGACTGCAACAAGACTCCGAAAGAACTGGGCAATATGGCTTCTTCTTATATTAAGGAGAAACACCCCGCTCTTGTTGCCATCTGCTACGACGGCCCCGACCACACCGGACACACTGCCGGACACGACACACCGGAATATTATGAGAAACTTAAAGAACTGGATGTGTATGTCGGCCAAATCGTTCAGGCGGTAAAAGACGCGGGAATGCTGGATGATACCATTTTCATATTAACTTCCGACCATGGAGGTATCGATAAAGGTCATGGCGGAAAAACAATGCAAGAAATGGAAACTGCTTTCATCATATCCGGCAAGAATATTAAGAAAGGACTCCGGTTTGACGATGTAAGCATGATGCAATACGATGTGGCGTCCACTATCGCCCGCATCTTTCATTTAGAACAACCACAAGTTTGGATAGGTAGACCCATGGAGATTGTTTTCAAATAATCATTCAGGATGATTAACAAGAAGGGAAAAGGAGAAGCTAAAATAACTGGCTTCTCCTTTTTTATTTATCTATCCACGCTCATAAGATAGGAGATTATAAATACTATTTCTTATAAGTAACAAAATGAGCAGTCATAATAGTTTTATTTCCTATAAGTAATAGAAATCACACCTCCACAGCTGTTAATTACCGAATAACACTTGCATCAACATACATATCCTTATACCTTTGTCCCCCGGTAACACAACATAATATAACTTCAATCATAAAATGTACTCTTTTGACATTCTTAATAAGCAATCCAACTGATTAAAGCAGCATTCAAACACTCTGATAGGACATCTTATCTTTTGTTTATTCAAATTAAAATACAATACGATAGAATTGTATTAGTAAATGATAAAATACTACTTGTCTGATGGAGCATTATCGCCTACTTTTGCATCATCAGTTATTGGTTGAAGTTTCCATGGATCAATCAACAATTGAATAGAGTTTATAATCTAATACAATAAATTATGAGAAGAAAAATTTATTTTCTACTATTCTTTTTTCTTTGCCTGACTAGCATTCCACTGGCAGCCCAGGATATTGAAATAAAAGGAATGGTAACAGAAGCTACAACAAATGAACCCTTACCAGGAGTCACAGTCAGAGTGAAAGGTAAAGACACCGGCACAGTAACAGACATGGATGGTAAATACTCCATCAAAGCGAATAAAGGGAATATACTGATATTCTCAACAATAGGTATGAAACAAATAGAAAAAGCTGTCACGTCCGGAACTCCAATCAATGTATCTATGGAAGAAGATAATATCGCTCTGGAACAAGTAGTAGTGATTGGTTATGGTACAGTGAAGAAGAGTCATCTTTCGGGGGCTGTAGGTTCGGTTAGTGCAAAAGAACTTAACGGTCAGGTTGCTTCTAACGCAGCCACAGCCCTACAAGGGAAAATACCCGGAGTATCAGTAGCCAGTTCCAGTGGTGATCCCAATGGAAGTATGACGATCAATGTACGTGGTATCAGTTCTTTATCCAACAACAATCCACTTTATGTAGTAGACGGAGCATTTGGAGATATCAGTATGGTCGATCCTAACGATATTTCCTCTATCGAAGTTTTAAAAGATGCTGCTGCGGCAGCAATCTACGGTTCACGTGCAGCAGGTGGTGTTGTACTGATTACCACTAAAAGCGGTCGTAAAGACATGCCGACTAAATTAGATGTCAATTTCTTCACAGGAATCAGCCAGACTCCCAAAACACTGAAAGTTTTTAATGGAGAAGAATACAGCCGCTTCGCACGCTACTACAAATTAGCAGGCGACGGTTATGGTGCAGAAAACGGAGCTACCCCTTTCATTGGTGAAGGAACAGACTGGCAAGACGTAATGTTGCGCACAGCCATGACTTATAAAGCCAATGCTACCATCAGCGGCGGTTCCAAAAGCGGTTCTTACAGTTCATCTGTCAGCTACCTTAATAAAGAAGGTATACTGCGCAACACTGATCATGAATCTTACAATATCCGTTTGAAAAGCGATTATTCTTTCTTCGACAATCGCTTGACAATAGGTGAATCTATGATTGTAAATCTGACAAAAGGTAGTGGATACATTCATCAGGATACCATGTTCGATATCTTTCAGTTCCCGTCAGTAGTACCGGTATACGATCCTACAAACGCAGGGGGCTGGGGTACTTCCAATGACATCAATTTACCGAATCCATTGGCGGAAATGACAGTCAACGACGAACGGACAGAAACAACCAAGATTTTCCTCAATGCCTATTTACAGGCTGAAATCATCAAAGGACTAAAGTACAAACTCAATGTAGGTATCAGAAAAGAGCATACTAAGTGGCGTTATTACAAGGATGTATACGATTTAGGAACATTCGGTAAAAACGACAAGCCCGACCTTGAAGAAAAATCGTCAACATGGGAATCATGGGTATTAGAAAACACCCTGAATTATGACCGTACATTCGGCAAACACAATTTGTCACTCCTTGCCGGATACTCTGCCCAGAAAGACAAAAGTTACAGCCTTTATGGTAAAAATGGAGATATGCCCCAGTTCATTGAAACAATGCCGGGCAATGTAGATCCTTCCAACCTGAAAGCATCCAGTTCGCTGAATGAACTTGCATTGGTATCTCTGTTCGGACGTGTCATGTATTCCTTTGACGACCGTTATTTATTCTCGGCATCTATTCGCCGTGACGGTTCTTCACGTTTCAGAAGTGGACATCAATATGGTGCATTCCCTTCTGCTTCTATTGGATGGAACATCAACCGCGAAAAATTCTTTAAACCTTTAGAGAATGTATTCGATCAGTTGAAGCTGCGTTTTAGTTATGGTAAACTCGGTAATCAGGAGATGACCAGCTACTATCCGACACAAAGTGTAGTATCGGACGGCATGAACTATGTGATGAATAATTCGCCTTGGTTTGGTTCTATGCCATATGTGCAGGCAATCTCACCCGCCAATTTAACATGGGAAAATACGGAGACCTATAACATCGGTTTAGATGTCAGTCTGCTAAACGGACGATTGACGCTTACTGCTGATGCTTACGTTAAGAATACAAATGATGTGCTATTACCTATTCCTTCTACCGCATCTACCGGTATCAGCGGAAACTCTATTCAGAATGCGGGACAAGTACGGAACAAAGGATTCGAACTTGCGGTCAACTATCGCGGTGCCATCAAGGAAAAGTTCAACTATTACATCGGTGCCAATATCGCAGCCGACAAGAATGAAGTGACCAAAATAACATTAGGTGGACAAAACCTGATGATCTCCGGATACAGCGCACACGGTGCCGGTGGTCGCGGTATCAATATGTTTGCAGAAGGGCATCCGATGTCATATTTCAACCTGATCGAAACAGACGGATTATTCCGCTCGGCAGAAGAGATCGCTAATTATAAAAACAAAGACGGTGAACTCATCCAGCCCGCTGCACAAGTTGGTGATGTCCGCTACAAAGACTGGAACGGTGACGGCAAAATAAACACAGATGACCAGCATGACGTAGGAAGTCCGTTCCCCGATTTCACTTTTGGCATAAGACTCGGCGGCGAATGGAACAACTTCGACTTTAACCTTTTCTTTGACGGAATGGTAGGCAACAAGATATATAATTATCCCCGTTATCGCCTGGAATCAGGAAACTTCAACGGAAACATGAGTACCGTATTGGCCAATTCATGGAGACCGGACAATCAGAACACTGATATTCCTCGTTTCTCTAAGACTGACGGTGCAGACAACAAATGGGCATACACCGACAGATGGCTGGAAGACGGCTCGTACATACGTTTGAAAACATTGGACATTGGCTATACATTACCCAAAGTTCTGACAAAGAAAATCAAACTTGAAAACGTAAGAATATACACTTCAATGGAGAACCTGTTCACATTGACCAAATATTCCGGCTATACCCCCGACCTGGGTGAAAGTTCTGTCGCAGGTGTTGCTTACAATGTATTCTCAAGAGGTATCGACCAGGGACGCTATCCATTGCCCCGTACTATTTCTTTCGGAATACAAGTCAACCTGTAATACCTTAAATTAATATTAAACATTAAACAGTTTATGAACATGAAAAGAAATTGGTTATCATATATGTGCATGGCAGCTCTTTTTTCCGGAGCGCTGACATCGTGCAACGAATCCAGCTTTTTGAATCTGTCGGACCCCAATTACTTCACGGAAAGCAACTTCTGGAAAGATAAAGCAGATGCAGAAAGTGCTTTGGCAGCCGCCTATTCTCCGATAAAAGGAGCCATGTACGGATACTTCGGCGCATTTGACGGCTGGCTAAACTTAAACGGTCGTGGTGACGATATCTACACAATCAAAGGAGAAGAAGTTCCCATGTGGAATATTGCAAACTTCCTGAACTCGCCCTCTCCCGGAAATGATCCTTACGGAGCGCTTTATTCAGGCATCCAGCGTGCCAACATCGTACTGCGGTATATTGATCAGATACCTGCATCAGGTATTACTGAAGAAGACCGCTCGATGATCAAAGGCGAAGCACTCTTTCTGCGTGGCTATCAATACTTCCTGTTAGTCAACAATTACAAAGAAGTGCCTTTGAGACTGATTCCATCCAACGAAGATGAAACCAATAAAGCCGCTGCTACAGAAGCTGCATTATGGGCACAAGTAGAAGAAGATCTGGATAACGCCATCAAATGCAACCTGCCAGTAGAACGCTCTACTGCCAAAGAACGCATAACTAAAGGTGCAGCTATTGCAATGCTGGGCAAAGTATATGCCACCCAACACAAATATCCGGAAGCCAAACAGCTATTAGGTACATTACTGAAAGCTCCTTATTCTTACGAATTGATGGACAACTTCGAAAAGAATTTCACAAATGAAGAAGAGTTCAATAAAGAATCCGTATTTGAACTGGCATACAGTCCGGACGGAGACTACTCCTGGAGCAATGAAAGCGGTATCTGTTTAGGTTGCTATATTCCTCAGTTTATCGGTCCGGTAAAATCCGGCGGATGGGCTAAATTAATGCCGAACTCCCTGATCGTAGGAGAGTTTACAAAAGAAACACGTCCGAGTGATGCAGATACCAAGTTTGACAAACGTATGTATGCCAGCCTCTTTTTTGATGCTGCCAACTATGGAGATAAAGTTCCTAACGAGAAATGGTATGGAAATAATTACTCCATGGATGATCTTTGGGAAGGCAATGAAGGAAAAATGGCAGGCGGAGCACCAAGTTTCAACGTCAATGGAACAGCAGGTAAGTTCCTGATAAAGAAAAATACCGCATATTATGTGGATGACAAGGCACCGGACAACATGGGCAACAAAGAAGGAAGGTCCAGCAATTTGCGCGTAATACGCTTTGCCGAGGTACTGTTGCTTTATGCTGAAGCATGCGCCAAAACCAATGATCCGGATGGTGCCAACTATGCTTTAAAGCAAATCCGCCAAAGAGCAGGACTTACGGAAAAGACTTTTGCACAAGCTGAATTAATGAATGAAATAGAACACCAATGCTTATTGGAGTTCTTTGCGGAAGGACATCGTTTTGACGATTTGAAACGTTGGTATTCGCCCAGCGAAATTCAGTTGATCTTCAAGGCAAATGGAAAACAAGGTGCGGAAAACTTCCAGGAAAAACACCTTTATTATCCTATACCGACAAGTGAACTAAACAATAATACTGCCATGGAACAAACCAGTTTATGGAAATAAAAAACCTAGCAAGATTAACTTAATAAAGAAACAACATGAAAAAGATATATTCATTATTATTCGTATCCCTCTTTCTATTCATTGGATACTCTTGTGACGATGGAAGTCTGAGTCACAGTGACGTCTACATTCCGGACCCGGTAGAAGAAACAGACGAGGATGACGGATTCTCAGCCGAACCCACCACAGAAGCTGTCATCAAAGTACAGTTCGGAGAAGGGCACGAACATCAGATAATCGATGGCTTCGGATGTGCCTTTGCAGAGTGGTCACATCGTATATGGAACAACATGATGCGCGAAGATGTAGTCAATGATCTTTTCGGAGAAAATGGCTTGAAGCTGAATATTTTCAGAGGTGAGGTATTTCCACACTATCAGAACCCTACCACAAACGTCATTGACTTCGGAATGAACCGTACCTTCAATCTTGCAGCCAACGATCCCTCTATGATCAATGATTACTGGAGAGACTTTAACGGTTCCGGATGTGGCGAACAAGTACAATTAGGTCAAATGTGGCTGGTAGATATCCTGCAGAAAAAATATAAAGATGTGAAATTTATATTCTCTACCTGGAGTCCTCCCGGAACTATGAAATCTAACGGAAAGCCCTCAGGCGGTAGCCTGGCGTCCGGTGCGGAAGATGCATATGCTAACTATCTGATTGACTTCATCAAAGCATACACTGAAAAGTTCGGCATTGAGATATATGCAATATCACCATCTAATGAGCCTAACAGCAGTGGAACGGGATGGAACGGTTGTAGCTGGAGTTATACCAATCTGGCTAACTTCTGCCAGAAGAATCTTCGCCCGGCTTTAGATAAAGCAGGTTATCAAGACATGAAGATTATCTTTGGAGAGCACTCGTGGTGGAAAGCAGGAGTCACTTTTCTTGAAAATGGCTTGAAAGCCTGTCCCGATCTGGTTAACTCCAACATTATTGCAGCAGCTCACGGATACACATTAATTGGCAACACTGAGTTTGTACAATCACCACTCTGCGCTGAAAATAATATTCATTTATGGAATACGGAAACCAGTTCTACAGACACATACGATCCATCCTGGAAAAACGCGATGCAATGGGCTACTACTTTCCATAATTATCTGGCAGTTTCCAACCTAAACGCATTTATCTGGTGGGCAGGTGCACGTCCTTGTACGAATAATGAAGCGTTGATCAGACTGGAAGAAGCACTTCCCGGAACCAATTATGAAAGAGCGTCCCGCTACTACAGTTACGGACAATTTACTAAGTTTATCCCGGAAGGAAGCCGACGTGTGGATATCAAGACTGTTGCTCCCGAAGGTGACGAAGAAGCATTCCCGAAAGAACTGTTGATGACAGCTTACATCAAGGACGACAATTATACGATCGTACTGGTAAACAATTCTACAAGCAAGGCCTTCGAAACCAAACTGGAAATTGAAGGAAAAGAGTTTCAGACCATGATCTCGTATACATCAGATGAAGGAGTTAAGTGGCAACGCAAAAAAGTAAATCCATCTCTCAGCGGATTGCGCTCCATTACAGTCCCTAAGTTTAGTGTAGTAACCATCACTGGTAAAATGAAAGATATTGAAGCTGAATAAATAGTCTAAATAAACAATGAATATCATGAAAAGAAATCTATTATATTTGGCAGGATTCCTGCTTGCAGCCGCTACTGTTTTCTCCGGCTGTAATGACGATGATCCATCCTATCACGACTTAGTGCCGAATACGCAGGAGTTGATCATTAATCTGGATGAGACCCCGGAAGGAATCATTCAAATAGTTCAAGGCAACGGCAATTATAAAATTACAAGTTCCAATGAAGATGTAGCAACCGCCATTGCCGAAGGTAACAAAATTAAAGTAACAGCTCTGAAAGCCGGTAGTACCGACTTATCTATTACCGACTGGGCTAAAATGAGTACCAATGTCAAAGTCATCGTCGATCAGTTAAGTGAACTGGTTTTGTCCAATTCGGCTACAACAATGTATCCGGGTGAAAACAAGACAGTCAATGTTTATACAGGAAACAGAGGCTACAAAGTAACAGTTGACAAAGAATCTGTCGTGAAAGCTACAGTAGATGAAGAAGGACATATACAGATAGAATCTCTGGCACCAGGCAATGCAACAGTTACAGTGACCGACAGACTGAACAAGAGTGCAGAATTTTCAGTAAAAGTAATAAAGAAACTTGTAGTTGACAATAGTGAAGAAATTGCTTATTTGACAGTCGGTGAACCTTTGACAATCAAGATTCTGGACGGTAACGGAGGCTATACCTGCACAAATAATGGTTCTGCCACTTATCTGAAATGCACGATAGCGGAAAATGGAACAGATGTTATCATCGAAGGTCTTAAAAGATATCGTTTCAACAAGACGGTAACAATCAAAGACCAGGAAGGAGAGTCAATCAGCATCAATATAGTCTATATCGACGACCTATATCTGGAGAATCCATCATATCGTTACTTAATAGCAGGTTCATCTTCTTATCAGTCTGTCTCTACCTCGGCAGTGGGTTCCATTACTCATTCGGAAGAGTTCAATATGTCCGAAATTGTTATAAAAGGAACAGGAACTTATGCCAGCGGTTTTGCAGTTCAGTTTACAGGTGATTTGACGAAAGGCAACAAAGGTGATGCGGTACTGTATAAAGTAACAAGAAATGCAGTGGACAAAAAAGTGAAATATCCGATAGAAGATTGCCGGATCGATAAAGTGGAAGATGGTTGGTACTGGGTCAGCTTCTTAGAACCCAATTGTACCATCCGCTCTTATATGATTACCAAACAATAGTTTATAGACTTGACACATGTATTTTTTGAAAGTACCCCCATACTTTCAAAATGACAAAAGTACAAAGAGACTGTCCCTACAACACCGTATATCTCAGGTATGTCTGGCTTGTAAACAGTCTCTTTTGTCCTGTCAAGTAATACAAAAAGGATCGCAAGCCGATGCTTTACTCTAATTTTATGAATTGATATGAATAGATATGATAACAGACTACATATTCTCACTAAAGAATATGATGAGCTCATCTCACGTGAAAATGAAAAGATACTGCCCGGCAATGGTGTTTTTGAACGATACAAATACCCCATTCTGACAGCAGACCACCCCCCGCTGGAGTGGAGATACGACTTCAATCCGGAAACAAATCCCTATCTGATGGAACGTTTCGGCATTAACGCCGTATTCAATGCAGGCGCTATCAAATTCAACGGGAAATATCTTATTATGGCACGAGTAGAAGGGCATGACCGCAAATCATTCTTTGCCATCGCAGAAAGTCCCAATGGTATCGACAACTTCCGCTTCTGGGAATATCCGGTACAACTGCCGGACCTATATCCGGAAGAAACGAACGTCTACGATATGCGTCTGACAAAACACGAGGACGGATGGATATACGGTATCTTCTGCTCGGAAAGCAAAGATCCGGACGCACCCGCAGGAGACCTCACATCGGCCATTGCAGCAGCAGGAATCATACGCAGCAGGGACCTTAAAAACTGGGAACGCCTGCCCAACCTCGTCTCCCAAAGCCAGCAACGGAATGTGGTGCTGCACCCCGAATTCGTAGACGGCAAATATGCATTGTACACCCGTCCGCAGGACGGATTCATCGATGCAGGCAGCGGAGGCGGTATTTCATGGGCATTGATAGACGATATCACTCATGCAGTGGTCAAGAAGGAAATCGTTATAGAACAGCGCCATTATCACACGATCAAAGAAGTGAAAAACGGTGAAGGGCCTCATCCCATCAAGACTCCCGAAGGATGGCTACATCTGGCACACGGAGTCCGTGCCTGTGCTGCCGGACTCAGATATGTCCTATATCTGTATATGACGTCTTTAGATGACCCCAGTAAAGTGATAGCCCAGCCGGGAGGTTACTTCATGGCACCCGTGGGAGAAGAAAGAACCGGAGATGTATCCAACGTGTTATTCTCCAACGGATGGATCGCAGATGAAGACGGAACGGTATACATCTACTATGCTTCCTCCGACACACGGATGCACGTAGCGACTTCTACGATCGAACGGCTAATCGATTACTGCCGGCATACACCGGAAGACAGACTCCGTTCCACGACTTCCGTGAAAAGCATATACGATATCATAGAAGCCAATAAGCTCGTGATGTCGGAAAATGCCGTTATATTATAGTTCCGGAAGCAGTATTATCATCTGTCTTTCAGGATGTTCCATTCTGCATGATGGATATTAACAACTGAGTTGCAGGGTATTAACATCTGACACGTCAAGTCTTAACACCTGACGTGTCAGCTATTAAAGCCTGAGAAGTCAGATAAATAGTATCAGATAGTATCAGTATGAGTTAAAATAATATTTGTTTCTTCCCCACATTCGACCTACTTTTGTACCTGATAGATTATTAATGTACAAAACCTAATCAAAATAGCAACATGAAATTACACACATCCGATCTTCTGATCATCTGCGCCTACCTCATTGCCATGATTGTCATCGGACTCATACTGAAAAAACGGGCCGCACAAAATATGGACTCCTATTTCCTGGGAGGCAAATCACTGCCCTTCTATATGCTTAGCCTGTCCAATGCATCCGGGATGTTCGACATCACTGGTACGATGCTAATGGTTTACTGGGCATTTGCCTACGGATTCAAAAGTCTCTGGATTCCCTGGCTGTGGCCGGTATTCAATCAGATATTCCTCATGGTTTATCTGTCGGTGTGGTTGCGGCGTTCCAATGTGCTCACCGGAGCCGAATGGATCAAAACCCGCTTCGGTAAAGGCAAGGGAGCGACACTCTCTCATACCATCGTTGTCGTATTTGCGTTATTAAGCGTACTCGGATTTCTAAGTTACGGATTCATAGGAATAGGCAAGTTCATGGAAATCTTTATTCCCTGGGAAGTCATTTCACCCTACATTCCTTTCACTGTTTCACCGGAGTATGTTCCGCATGTATACGGTATCTTCTTCACAGCTATCGCTACCTTCTACGTCATGTTGGGAGGAATGCTGAGCATCGTATGGACGGATGTCGTACAGTTCCTTATCATGACGGTGGCAGGCATCGTTATCGTAGTGATCGGTATGCAGATGGTGGCGCCGGATATGATACACTCCTTTGTACCTACCGGATGGGATTCCCCTTTCTTCGGATGGACGCTCGATATTGACTGGAGCAGCCGGATGAGTTTGCTGACCGAACGAATGGCGAACGAACCTTACAGTCTGATAGGCATCTTTGTCATGATGGCGTTGCTCAAAGGCATCTTCATGAGTATGGCAGGGCCTGCGCCCAACTATGATATGCAGAAAATTCTGTCCTGCAAGTCTCCCAAAGAAGCGGCGATGATGAGTGGTTCCGTATCCGTAGTGCTGTTGATTCCACGCTATCTGATGATTATGGGATTTGCATTACTTGCCATCTATTTCTTCAAGGAAGACGGCGGACTGACACAGATGGAAGTGACCCGCACAGACTTTGAGACGATTCTTCCCCATCTGATCACACGATATGTTCCGGCAGGACTTGCAGGATTATTATTGGCAGGTCTACTGGCAGCTTTCATGTCGACCTTTGCCTCTACCGTCAATGCAGCCCCTGCATATATCGTAAATGATATTTATCTGAAATACATCAATCCGAAAGCAAGCGTGAAAACTCAGATACGCAGCAGTTATGTCATCTCTGTGGCAGTAGTGGTGGTGAGCACTGTCATCGGATTCTTCCTGAAAGATATCAATGAAATCTTCCAGTGGATTGTAGGTGCACTGTTCGGAGGATACATCGCAGCCAACGTACTGAAATGGCATTGGTGGCGTTTCAACGGTGAAGGTTACTTCTGGGGAATGACTGCCGGAGTAGTGGCAGCTATTGTAATGAAATTTACCGTTCCGGATGCATGGGTACTTTATTTCTTCCCCGTACTGTTCGGCGTCTCTCTGATCGGATGTATCATCGGGACTTACAGCGCTCCGGCTACAGATGAAGAGACTCTGATCAACTTCTATGTCAATGTACGCCCGTGGGGATGGTGGAAACCGATTCAGGAGAAAGCAATCGCCCGCTACCCGCATATTCAGGCGAATAAAAACTTCAAAAGGGATGCCTTCAATGTGGCGATAGGAATCATCTGGCAATGTACGCTTACCATCATCCCGATGTACCTCGTTGTCCGCGAACAATTAGGACTCTGGAGTTCTATCGCCTTGCTTCTGATTACCACGCTGATATTAAGAAAGACCTGGTACAAGCCTTTGTGTAAGGAGGAAGCGAGATACAACGAAGAGATGAAACAAATACGATAAGTATCAGCATAATTAATTTATATCATAAATTTAGGCACGGATGACACGGATTTCACGGATTTAAAAGATCGGTCAATTAAAAACCACGTTAACCCGTGTCATCCGTGCCTAATAAAACAGAGAACCGACCATGAAAAGACTATCCGTAATACTCTTGTCATTTTTACTATATCTTCCGCTGTGCGCACAATTTAAAGGAACCGTCTATGTCGACACCAATCAATCGGGCACATTCGACAAAGGAGACAAACCGCTGGCAGGAGTGATGGTAACAGACGGAATGAACGTAGTAAAAACAGATAAAAAAGGCCGGTTCTCACTATCGGGATTCAAGAAAACCCGATTTATCAGCATTACTACACCTGCCGGATTCGAGACACAACAATTCTACCTCCCTGTCAAGGAAGACAGAAAAAGCTATGATTTTATAGTGACCGAAAGCGAACGGACCAAGACCAGAGAACACTCCTTTATCCATATCACCGACACGGAAGTGACCGGAGGAGTGGGGCGTTGGGTCACCGACCTACAACAATACATAAAGAACGAACAACCGGCTTTTCTGATTCATACCGGAGACATCTGCTACGAACCGGGACTCACAGTGCACAATCAAATTGTGAATGCACAAACAATGGACTGCCCCGTCTATTACTGCATAGGCAACCACGACCTGGTGAAAGGCAACTACGGCGAAGAACTTTATGAATCGATTTATGGCCCGACATGGTATTCGTTCGATGTCGGCAACGTGCATTATGTCGTTACTCCCATCGACCACGGAGACAACCCGACCGATTACACGCAAAGGGATGTATACAACTGGCTGAAGAATGACCTCGCCCTGATGAAGAAAGATCAGGCGCTTGTTCTTTTTAACCACGACCTGTTTACTCCCGGCGATAACTTCGTATTCAAGGCAGACAAAAAGGATATCCTCGACTTTCGTACCTTCAACACGAAAGCACAAATTTACGGACATATGCACTACAACTACGTCCGCAATCAGAAAGGCATTTATACCATCTGCACCGGCACACTGGACAAAGGAGGCATCGATCACTCCCCTTCTTCATTCAGAGACATAAAGATAGATGCCAACGATCACCTCACAACGCAACTGCGTTATACTTTCATCGAACCGCAAATCGCTATTGTTTCTCCGATGAAGAATCAAGCAGCCCCCATACATCCGGAAACCGGCTATCAGCTTCCGGTCTCGGTCAACACCTATAACTCACAGGCAAAAACATCGTCTGTTTCTTATGTGCTGAGCAATCCGGAAGACAACCGGGAAATAGCCAAAGGCAACCTGTCGCCCCTCACCGACTGGAACTGGAGCGGAAATATTCAAATACCCGCTAACGAAAACGGAAAGAAACTGAACCTGACAGTGACTTCATCCTTCAACGACGGAAAGGAAGCGACTGCCACCAGTCAGTTCCTTTATCAGAAAGATTTCAAATCGACTGCTATCGCAGGGAAGGACTGGAATACCCTACTTCAGAACGCAAGTCACTCCGGTGGAATAAATGACTCCCAAATCAAACTCCCCCTGCAACTACAATGGACAGCGAACACAGGAAGTAACATCTTCATGACCTCCCCCCTCATCGCCGGACAAAGAGTATTCATTGCCACTACCGATGATAACACGTCGCTCAACACTTATATCTGTGCATTCGACTTCCATTCCGGCAAACAACTATGGAAGTTCCGCACGGAAAACTCGGTAAAGAATACCATTGCCTGCGAAAATGGAATCGTTGTAGCCCAGGATGCCTCCTGCAATCTGTACGCCCTCGACGCAGCATCCGGAAAACCACTGTGGCAACAATACATCAACTTAAAGAACTATCCCTATCTGACCGAAGGACTGACAATTGACAAAGGAATCGTCTATGCCGGAATCGGTGCCGGACTTTCAGCCTACGACCTGAAAACAGGAAAAGTGATATGGACCAACACGGACTGGAAACAACGGGAAGGCTCGACCACCACGTTAACCATCGCCGGAGACGTACTAATCAGTGGTACCCAATGGGGAGGACTGTATGGCAACGACATCCGCACTGGCAAACAACTCTGGAAGCTCTCCGACAACGGACTCGGCAACCGAGGTGCTTCTCCGGTCTACAGAGACGGAAAATTATGGATCATCTCCTCCAAAAGCTTTTTCCTAATAGAACCTCAAACCGGTAAAGTACTCCAGCAAAAGGAACTGTCCGCCAATCTGGACGTGACATCTACCCCGCTTGTCACCGAACATGAGATTATCTTCGGCAGCGCAGACCGTGGAATCTTCGCTCTCGACAAACCGACTCTTTTCATCAAATGGAGAGCCGAGACTTTACCTTCTCTTGTATACACTGCTCCTTATTCTTCTACGCCACAGGCAGCAGTAGAAACAAGCCCTGTATCTTCACAAGGAATGGTCTATATCGGAGCTTCCGACGGATATTTATACGCCATCGACCAGTCAACAGGGATTATCAAAGACAAGTTGTACTTCGGAGCACCTGTTTTCTCCACAGTAGCCGTATCGGGAAACAGGATGATTGTTTGCGACTTTGCGGGTAATGTTTATTGCCTGTCGTCAAAAGCGGCAGAAGAATAAAGTACATCCCGCCTCACGCAGTTTTCTCCACCCGCAGCGTTGTAATTTAAAGATTATCACGTATCTTTGCCCCTCAATCATAAATACGAGATATGGCTATTACAATCAAGAAAGTCTCTACAAAGAGAGAACTTAAGAAGTTTATTCGCTTTAATTACAGAATGTATAAGGGCAATCCATATTCCGTGCCCGACCTTTACGACGATATGCTCAACACATTCAACAAAAAGAAGAATGCGGCATTCGAGTTCTGTGAAGCAGATTACTTCCTGGCATACCGGGACGACAAAATCGTAGGTCGTGTGGCCGCTATCATCAATAACCGTGCCAACGAAAAGTGGGAATGCAAGAACGTCCGTTTCGGATGGATAGATTTCATTGATGACCCCGAAGTATCATCCGCACTCATCAAGACCGTCGAAGACTGGGGAAAAGAGCGCGGCATGACCCACATCACAGGTCCTCTGGGATTCACCGATTTCGATGCGGAAGGAATGCTGATCGAAGGATTCGACCAACTCAGCACAATGGCTACTATCTACAACCACCCGTACTACCCCGTACACATGGAGAGACTCGGTTTCGAGAAAGACGCCGACTGGGTGGAATACAAAATCTACATCCCCGATGCCATCCCCGACAAGCACAAGCGTATCTCCGAACTGATTCAACGAAAATACAACCTGAAGATAAAGAAATACACCTCCGGAAGAAAAATAGCCAAAGACTACGGACAGGAAATCTTCGAACTGATGAACGAAGCATACAGCCCGCTCTACGGCTACTCCCCGCTGACGCAACGGCAAATCAACCAGTACGTAAAGATGTATCTCCCGATTCTCGACTTACGGATGGTTACCCTCATTACCGACGCCGACGACAAGCTGGTATGCGTAGGCATCTCCATGCCGTCTCTTGCCGAGGCCCTGCAAAAGTCACACGGCCGTCTGCTCCCTCTAGGATGGTTCTATCTGCTGAAAGCACTGTTCATGAAACGCCGTGCCAAAATGCTTGACCTGCTGCTTGT
>OGYN01001580.1_pt1 | contig 18293 bp, 20 predicted proteins | sample 1576551 | NCBI WGS metagenome assembly OGYN01 (sample SAMEA3541589, study PRJEB24748) | human gut metagenome | biome: human gut; feature: human-associated habitat; material: faeces | place: China | collected 2012 | reverse complement strand
GTATGATATGGGGAAGTCAGTATGATGCAATGTTAAAATGGATGAAAGGTAATAATATAAATGTTACAAGTAGTAGCCCAACAGATTTATCAATAGGAACTACATCAAAAAATACAACAAGAGTAACAGGTGGAGAAAATAGTGGACAAACAGTAAGTAAAGACAAATTAAGTAATATTTATGATTTATTAGGAAATAGTTTTGAATGGACACAAGAGGCCCAAGCTACCGTTTACCGAGTTCTCAGGGGAGGCATGTACTATGATGGCCATGCACCAAGCTATCGCGGCGGCATCAGTCCGGCCAGTACCAATTTCTTCAATGGCAGTAGGCTCACACTTTATATAAAGTAGGACTGAACTCTAAAGCCGTGAATTGAAAATTGTAAAAAAATTAGAAAGAAATAGTAAAAATTGAATAAATAATAATATATGTAAATGCCGAATTTTGTAAATGAAAAAAGATTACAAAATTCGGCATTTTATGATATATTAGGGGTTGTCAAAAAAATCTATTTATGATATAAAAAAGAAGAATAATACAAAAGAGGAGAATAAAATGGAAAAAAATAATAGAATAAAGCGCAAGCAAAATATGAAAATATACTCTTTATATAGAATGTTGTCATTAGATAGAATTTTTTACTATGCAATAGAATTTTTATTTTTAACTCAGGTAAAAAATATAAGTGCAGCAGATGTAGTATTAAAATCTTCATTTTATGCATTATTTATGATTATTCTTCAAATACCAGCAACAATTGTGGTTGAAAAACTAGGCACAAGAAGATGCACAATTTTAGGAAATATATTTAATGTTATATATTTAAGCCTAATTATTTTTTCTACAAATTTTGAAATGCTTGTATTGGCAGAATCTATTAGTGCAATATGTTTTTCTTTAAAAGACATATCAGATACGACTTTATTAACTCAATCTATTCCAGCTTGTTCTAAAAAGGGAGAAATATTTTCGAAACTTGAAGGGAGAGGTTCTAAAAATTATTACTATATAAATGCAGTAACATCGGTATTGGCTGGTTTCTTATATGTTATAAATCCATTCATTCCTGTTATATTTGCTTTATTAGTTACAATTTTAGCAACTATAATGTCATTTGGCTTTCAAGAAATAGAAAATGAAGAATTGAAAAATGAAGATAATAAATCAAAAAATACAAATATATCAATAATTTCTTATATAAAAGAACTTAAAGATGGATTTAAATTTGTAATTAAATCACGTAGACTAAGAAGTTTAATGTTATATTCTGGAATAATATGGGGAGCATTTTGCTTAATTAGTACATATAGAACTAGTTTGTTAAAAGATATAGGAACACAAGAACAGCTAATTGCAATAATTTCTGCAATTGTAGGTATTGCATCTGGAATTGGAGCAAATGGCCAACTATATTTTCATAAAAAATATCGTAATAAATCGTTTTCAATAATTTTAATAATAACATCAATAATGACACTAATAATGGGATTTGTTGGAATTACAAACATTTCTTTTGTTTATATGGTAGTTATAATAACACTTGCAAATATAATTATAAAATTATTGCAAGGAATTCACCGGAGTTTTGTGTTCTAGATATATGGGGAATTTTACAACTGAAAAGATACTGCCTAAAATTTTTGCGGTAAATGCAATTGGTAAAAATGTATTTAGAATGTCAATAGGTTTTTTAGGATCATATCTTCTTACAGTAACAAATACGGCAAATTCAACAATCATTTTTGGAATAATACTAACAATTGTATCAATAGCTTTAATTAGTTATATGAGTACAAGGCTTGGTTTAAAACCAAAAGAATATAGAAAAGAAGATATAGAATATAAAACTTAAAATTATGCTTGTACTTTTTATAATTTAACTATATAATATAAAAAGTTTAAGGAGGCAAATATGAATTTTATAGAAAATGTAAAACAAAGAGCAAAAAAACAAATTAAAACTATAGTTTTGCCAGAAGCTGAAGATATACGAACATTAGAAGCTACTCAAACAGTTTTAAAAGAACAATTTGCAAAAATAGTTTTAATTGGAAACAAAGAAAAAATTTTAGAAAAAGCAAAAGAAAACCATATAGACATTGAAGGTGCTAAAATTCTTGAACCAGAAAAGTCTGGAAAATTTGATGAATATGTAAACACTTTATACGAGTTAAGACAAAAAAAAGGTATGACAATTGAAAAAGCAAAAGTTCTAGTAAAAGACCCAGTATATTTTGGAATGCTTATGTTAAAAGATCAAAATACTGAAGCAGATGGCCTTGTATCAGGTGCAGTTCATTCTACAGCAGACACTTTAAGACCTGCACTTCAAATATTAAAAACAGCAGAAGGAACAAAACTTGTATCAGCATTTTTTGTAATGGTAGTTCCAAATTGTGAGTATGGAGAAAATGGAACATTTGTATTTGGAGATTGTGGGTTAAATCAAAACCCTACAGACGAAGAATTATCAGAAATAGCTATATCATCTGCAAAAAGTTTTAAACAATTAGTGCAAAAAGAACCTAAAGTTGCCATGCTTTCATATTCTACATATGGAAGTGCTAAATCAGAATTAACACAAAAAGTTATAAGTGCAACACAAATTGCAAAAGAAAAAGAACCTAATTTAATATTAGACGGAGAAATGCAATTAGATGCTGCAATAGTACCACAAATAGCAAAAATGAAAGCTTCATCAAGCCCTATACAAGGAATGGCAAATACATTAATATTTCCAAACTTAGATGCAGGAAATATAGGTTACAAATTAGTACAAAGACTTGGAAAAGCAGAGGCATATGGACCACTTTGCCAAGGAATTGCAAAGCCAGTAAATGATCTATCAAGAGGATGTAGTAGTAATGATATAGTTGGTGTTATTGCAATTACAGCTGTTCAAGCACAAGAATAATAAAGGGGAGTGCAAATATGAAAATTTTAGTATTAAATTCTGGAAGCTCATCTTTAAAATATCAAGTAATAGATATGGAAAACAATGAAACTATTGCAAAAGGGTATTTTGAAAGAATAGGGCAACCAAATTCTTTTTTATCGCACAAGGTACATGGCAGAAAACACAAATTTGAAATAGAAGCCAAAGACCACGAAGAAGCAATAGCTTTTGTACTAAATAGGTTAACAAATGACCACTATGGTGTAATAAAAAGTTTGGAAGAATTAGAGGCAATAGGACATAGAATTGTACATGGTGGAGAAAAATTTAGTGATGCTGTTTTAATTACAGATGAAGTAATTGAAGAAATAAAAAAATGTAGTGATTTAGCACCACTTCATAATCCAGCAGCAGTACTTGGAATAGAAGCATGCAAAAAAGTTGTTCCAAATATGAAAATGGTAGCTGTATTTGATACAGCATTTCATCAAACAATACCAAAAGAAAGGTATATTTATCCTGTACCATATAAATACTATGAAAAATATGGAGTGCGTAAATATGGATTTCATGGTACATCACATCAATATGTAGCAAATAGAGTTTGCCAAATGCTTGGTAAGGACATTAACAATTCAAAAATAATTAATTGTCATTTAGGCCAAGGAGCAAGTATTTGTGCAATACAAAATGGAAAGTCTGTAGAAACAAGTATGGGACTTACTCCATTAGGTGGAATTACTATGGGAACAAGAAGTGGAGATTTAGATCCATCTGTTTTAACATATTTAATGAAAAAAGAAAATTTATCGGCTGAAAAAATGGAAGAAATTTTAAATAAAAAATCAGGAGTTTATGGAGTTTCAAGAGTTTCAATGGATTTTAGAGATATAGAATATGAGGCTTTATCTGGAGGAACACATGCTAAACTTTCATTAGATATTTTTTCATATTTAATTGCACAATATATAATGAAATGTGCAGTTGCAATGAATGGAATAGATATAATAACATTTACAGCAGGTGTGGGGGAGAAAAGCCCATATTGCAGAGAGTTAATATGTAAACAATTAGAGTTTTTAGGTGCAAAATTAGATTTATCAAAAAATGAAATAAAAGGCGAAGAAGCAGTAATTTCTACTGATAATTCTAAAATTGTATTGTGTGTTGTACCTACAAATGAAGAATTAATGATTGCTAAAGAAACTGAAAAAATAATAAATAATTAGGAGGAAAAAATGAAAATATTAGTATTAAATTGTGGTAGTTCATCACTAAAATATCAATTAATTAATATGGAAACTAATGATGTGTTAGCTTCTGGAAAATATGAAAGAATAGGAGAAGAGGAAGCTTTTATTACACATAAAGTAAATGGACAAAAAATTGAAATAAAACATCCTGCATTAAATCATGAAGAAGCTATAGATTTTACATTAAAACAATTAATAAATCCAGATTACAAAGTAGTTGATTCATTAGATGAAATAAGTGCTATAGGACACAGAGTAGTACATGGTGGTGAATATTTTTCTAGTCCTGTTATAATAACTGATGAGGTTATAAAAAAGGTAGATGAATGTGCTGAACTTGCTCCATTACACAATAAAGCAGCAGTTTTAGGAATGAAAGCATGCCAAAGTGTAATGCCTGGAAAACCAATGGTAGTTGTATTTGATACAGCCTTTCACCAAACAATACCAAAAGAAAGATATATTTACCCAATACCATATGAATATTATAAAAAATATGGAATACGTAAATATGGATTTCATGGTACATCACATATGTATGTATCAAACAGATTGGCTGAAATTGAAAATAAACCAATAGAAGACCTTAAAATTGTAACATGTCATTTAGGCCAAGGTTCTAGTATATGTGCTGTTAAAGGTGGAAAATCTGTAGATACAAGTATGGGATTAACACCTCTTGCTGGAATACCAATGGTTACAAGAAGTGGCGATTTAGATCCATCTGTTGTAACATATATAATGAAAAAAGAAAATATGACAGCAAGTGAAGTAGAAGATATGCTAAACAAACAATCTGGTGTTCAAGGAATATCAGGATTAGCACCTGATTTTAGAGTAATAGAGTCAGAATCATATACAGATAATGAAAGAGCTAAAATTGCTATGGAAAGCTTTAAATATGCTGTTGCAAGTTATATTGCAAAATATGCAGTTGCTATGAATGGAATAGATGCAATTGTATTTACAGGCGGTGTTGGAGAAAACCAAATAAATATTAGAAAAGGAATATGCAAACAACTTGAATTTATGGGAGTTATTGTTGATGAAGAAGCAAATAATGTAAGAGGAGAAGAAAGATTAATTACAAAACCAGAATCTAAGATAAGAGCATATATAATTCCAACTAATGAAGAATTAATGATTGCTAAAGAAACTGAAAAACTAGTAAATTATATAAAATAAATAAATAGAACCCAAATTATTAAACTTTTTTGTCTAATAATTTGGGTTCACTTCAATTTTAGGCCTTTTTTTATTATAAATTTTAAATAAATATTTTAGTAAAACATTTCCAAAATTTACATAATTTCATATTATATATAAATACAAAAAGAAGGGAGGGGAATTATAAATTTTGGAACTAAAAGGAAAAAAAATAGGATTTGTACTTACAGGATCATTTTGTACATTTAATAAAACAATAGAAAAAATTAAGGAATTGGTAAAATTAGAAGCAAAAATAATACCAATAATGTCTTTTAATAGTTATAATACAGATACTAAGTTTGGAAAAGCCAAAGATTTTATAGATGAAATAGAACAAATAACAAATAATAAAATAATACATGAAATAAAAGATGCAGAACCAATTGGACCTAAACAAATGACAGATATTATGGTAGTGGCTCCGGCTACACGGAAATACAATTGCAAAACTTGCCCATGACATAATAGATACACCAGCAACAATGGCTGTTAAATCACATTTAAGAAATAATTTGCCAGTTGTAATTGCACCATCAACCAATAATGGGCTTAGTCGGAAATGCAGAAAATATAGGAAAATTGTTAAATAGAAAGAATTATTATTTTGTTCCATATAGGCAAGATAATCCTATAACAAAACCAAGGTCACTTGTATTTGACCCAGAATATATAATAAAAACAATTAAATATGCTTTTGAAGGAGAACAAATACAACCTATATTGTTATGAATATAAAAAAATTACAATATTAATTTATCTAAATAGAAAAATTAATATTGTAATTATAAATTTATAAATTTGCCAAAGGATTGCTTTCAACAGCATTTCTAACTTGTTCATTATTAACATGTGTATAAATTTCTGTTGTTGAAATACTTTCATGCCCAAGTAATTCTTGTAGTGCTCTAATATCAACATTTCCATACTGATACATAAGTGTTGCGGCAGTATGACGCAATTTATGTGTAGAGTATTTTTTTGTATCTAAACCTGCAGCTTTAAGTTCTTTATCTACAACATACTGAACGGTCCTACGACTTATTCTTTCTCTTCGTTCACTTAAAAATAGGGCATTTTTTGAATCATATTTAATTGCTTCTTTAGGTCTAACATTTAAGTATTCTTGAATAGCATTCATACAAGCTTTATTTAAATATATAGTACGTTCTTTGTTTCCCTTACCAATAACATTTAATTTACATTCACTAAATATAATATCTGTAGTATTTATTCCAACAAGTTCAGATAGACGCATACCACAATTTAGAAATAAAGTAATTATTGCATAATCTCTTTTAGAATTACGATTATCTTCATTTGCTGTGACATTAAGTAAACGTTTACTATCATCTAAAGATAAATATTTTGGTAGTCTTTTGTCAAGTTTAGGATTTTCCAAATTTTGAGCAGGGTTTATTTGTATTAGATTTGCTTTTTGGCTAAGGTATTTAAAAAATACTCTTATACTAGAAGCTTTACGCGCTCTTGTTGCAGCTTTACTATGGAATGTATTTGTCATATATGCTAAAAAAGCATGTATGTCAGAAAGACTAATTTTTTTAATAGTATCAATTCCTATATCATTAAATTTAATATTATCTAATTCAGTTTCATTTGTCATTTTAAAATGTATTTTAATAAATCTTAAAAACATAGCAATATCATAATTATATTCTTTTATTGTATTTGGCGATTTATTTAAAATCGTTGCAGTATAATCTAAAAATTGATTTACATATTCTGGATTATCTTCTCTTTGTATCATTTGTTATTCATCTCCATTTATTATAAAAGTTACAATTGCATGGCTGTCTAAATTATCATGAAAAAAGTAATTTTTATAACATAAATTAAATTCTTTATTATTATCTGTTTTATTTAATAGTACAATAATAATGCTATTATTAGTATTTTTAAATGAAATTACATTTATATCATCTGTATATGTGCTTGATGCAATTTTTTTTGCATCTTGTTTAATGTATTTGCAAAACTGCGATAAATAATAAAAACTAGGTGTTTTAATATAACCATTATTTCCTTTATTTATCATTATAGGTGAATTACAATTATTGTTTTTATGATTTGGGCCTCCTTTATAATCTAAAACCAAATTCCAGTCTATGAAAGCATTTGCACCTGCATTAAAATCTCCTATAATTTCACTTGCATATAATTCAGCATTAAACAATTCGTCTTTAGCTTTAAAATTAGAATAACCAGTACATCCTTCTGAATGGATTAAAAGCTTATTTGGAAACAAATTATGAAACAATCTTATATTTTCAAAATTACTTCCTGTGTACCAGTGGAATGCTGCGCCTGCTGCATAATCAAGGACACTATTATCAATAAATTCTGAAATAGCTCTATTTAAAAGACCTTCTTTGTTGTGATCCCATATTAAGAATTTGGTATTTAAACCATTTTTCTTAAATATCGGAAATAAGTAATTTTTTAATAAGTTTGCTTCTTCTTGTGAAGTATAAGTACATGATTCCCAAGATTGGCTTGCATTTGGTTCATTTTGAATAGTCATGTAGTCTATATTTATGTTTTCCTTTTTGTATTCTATAACATATCTTACAAGATATTTTGCCCATAAGGAATAGTATTTTTCTAATAATTTTCCACCATGATATAGATTATAATTATTTTTCATAAATGCTGGAGGAGACCATGGACTTGCTAAAAATTTTAAATCTGAAAACCTTTTTTTAGCCATTTTTATAGTTTGTATTATTAATTTATCATTTTCAATACTAAAGTCTGTTAAATCTTCTTTATATGAGTATGAGTAGCTTTTAGTAGAAAAGTCTGAGCTTCCAATAGGGAGTCTACATATAGAGTAGTTTAAACCATCTTTAGAAAAGTATTCATCTATTATTTTGTCTGCTATATTTTTATCTATATTATTTAGTACATAAGCAGAACTTTGTGTGATTGCGGCTCCAAAACCTATAATTGATTGACTTTGTAAATGAGGGTATATATTTATTACTTGATTTTCTATTGGTTTAGAACATGGCATAAGATTTAGATTTGATGTGATATTTAAGTACAAATTTCTTTTAATGTTTGTTTCTATTTTTGTTAATTTCATAAAATCCTCCTTAAATTCTTTTTATATTATATACTAATAAAGAAAAAAATGGAACATGATAATTAAAAAAGTTTAATAGTAAGCAGTTTATTGAAAATTGTTGTATTTTATGGTATATAATTAGTATATTATTGTTTTATAGATGTGGAAAAAATGACTATATCAGAAGTAAGTAAAAAATATAATTTAACATCTGATACATTAAGATATTATGAAAGAATAGGGCTTTTAACTAATGTACCAAGAAATCAAAATGGGATAAGAAAGGATTTTACTGAAGAGATGTAAATAAATGATATGTGGGAGAAATTTTAGTAATGAGAAATTTAGAAAATATGCTAAAAAATAAAGCAATTGAATGTAACAAATTAGTTGAATATGGATTTAAAAAACAAGAAAATAAATACATATTTAAAAATAAAATATATAACAAACAATTTGAAATAGTTGTAATAATTTCAGATAAGCAAAAAACATCAAAATTAATTGATTTGGCAAATGATGAAGAATACATAATGGTTGATATACAAGATTGTGCTGGAAAGTTTGTTGGAGAAATTAGGCAAGAGTATGAAAAAACTATACAAGATATTATTAATAAGTGTACTATTGATGAAATTTATAAAAATCAACAATCAAAAGAAGTAATTAAATATATAAAAGAAAAATATGATGATGATTTAGAATTTTTGTGGAAAAAATATGATAATAATGCTATTTGGAGAAATAAGCAAAACAATAAATGGTATGGAGTACTTCTTGTAATATCTAGTAAAAAGTTAGGATTAGATTATGACAAAGAAATTGAAATTCTTGATTTAAGATATCAAAAAGACGAGATAGATAAAATTATAGATAACAAAAAAATATATCCAGGCTACCATATGAACAAAAAAAGTTGGATTACAATAAATTTAGATAATACTGTAAATATAAATAAAATATATAAATTAATAGATAATAGCTATAATTTAATTGTTGGCAATAAATGTGGTTTAACTGGTGATAAATTATCACAAAAGGTTTATGACTATTTAATAACAATACCAAAGGGAAAAGTTGTAACATATAAACAAATAGGAGAGTTTTTAGGAAATAAGGGATTAGCACGTGCTATTGGAAACATACTCCATAAAAATCCAGACGGAGATAAATATCCTTGCTATAAAGTCTTAAACAGTAAGGGGGAACTTGCAGAAGCATTTGTCTTTGGAGGAAAAGATATTCAAAGAAAAAGACTTGAAAAAGATGGAATTAAAGTTGTTAATAATAAGGTAGATTTGAAAATTTATCAGTGGAAGCAAAATTAAAAAAATACATAATACAAATATTAAAAGATAATATAAAGTCACTTACTTGTCACTTTAAATATGTTATGCTGTAAATGTAAAAGAAAATGAAAGGAGAATTTTATGGAAATATTAAGAGTAGAAAATTTAAGTAAAATTTACGGCAAAGGACAGACACAGGTAAAAGCTATTGATAATGTGTCATTTAAAGTTGAAAAAGGAGAATTTGTAGCAATAGTGGGGGCATCACGGAAGTGGAAAATCAACCCTTTTACACTTAATTGGTGGGGTAGATAGACCAACATCTGGAAAAGTATTTATAGAGGGTAAAGATATTTACAAATTTAATGATGATGGGTTAGCAATATTTAGAAGAAGACAAATAGGGTTAATTTACCAGTTTTATAATTTAATACCAATACTGAATGTAGAAGAAAATATAACATTACCGTTAAGCCTTGATAACAGAGAGGTAAATAAAAATAAGCTAGATGAACTAATTAATACTTTAGGATTGCAAAATAGAAGAACACATCTTCCAAATGAATTATCAGGAGGACAACAACAACGAACATCTATAGGAAGAGCAATGATAACTAATCCTGCAATAATATTAGCTGATGAGCCAACAGGAAACTTAGATTCTAAATCCAGTGATGAGATTGTAGAACTACTAAGAAAATCTAACAGAGATTATAAACAAACAATTATTATGATTACACATAATATGGAAATTGCAAAGAGTGCAGATAGAATTATAAAAATTGAAGATGGCAAGATTGTAGGTGAAGTATAATGGATTTATTAAAAAAACTTACAATAAAAAATTTAAAATTAAATAAAAAAAGAACTATTGTAACAATAATTGGAATAATGTTATCAGTTGCACTTATAACAGCAGTTGCATCTATGTATAATAGTTGCATAACTTCACTTGTAAAATACGAAACCTATGAAAAGGGAGATTTTCATGTTGTATTTTATAATGTACCAATAGAAGAAACCAAAACATTAAAAAATAACAGAAAAATAAGTGAAGTATTTTTAACACAAGATGTTGGATATGCTAATCTAGAAAATTCTAAAAATGAATATAAACCTTATGCTTTTATAAAGGCCTTTACTAAAGCATCATTAGAAAACCTTTCTGTAAAATTAAGCGAGGGTAGATTACCAGAAAATGAAGATGAAATTGTAATTCCAACCCACTTAAAAACTAATGGTAGAATTGCATTAAATGTTGGAGATACTATTACACTTAATGTAGGAACTAGAGTTAGCAATGGAATAGAATTAAATCAAAATGATGAATTTAATAAAGATTCACAAGAAAAAATAATAAATACTACATCAAAAACTTATAAAATAGTTGGAATTATTGAAAGACCTGCAAGCAATATAGAAAATTATTCAGCACCAGGTTATACTTTTATTACACTTTTAAATGATGAAAATATTTTAGGAAAAGCTGATGCATACTGTAAATATACCAAAGAGGGTTCAAAGGATTATATAAATGTAACTGCCAATATATTAAGCATAAATGAAGATGATTTTGGAAAATTTGAAAAAGGAAAATTTGATTCTGAGGAAGAATTTAATAAAATTGCAAATGAGGTTTCAAAATCAAAGTATAATTATAATATAAACTCATATCTAATTATATTAGAAACAGACCCATTAAATAATAATGCTGTTGGAGGACTTGGAACTGTTGTGATAATTACATGTGGGATTATTGTATTTACATCAGTATTTTGTATAAAAAATAGTTTTGACATATCTATTGCAGAAAAAACTAAACAATATGGAATGCTAAAAAGTGTAGGTGCAACAAAGAAACAAATAAGAAAAAATGTATTTTTTGAAGCAACAATATTGGGATTAATAGGAATACCACTAGGGTTACTTTTAGGAGTATTTGCTTCAAGTATATTAATATTAATTAGCAATTCTTTTATTGGAGATATGTTGGCAAAAGGATTAAAACTTGTATTATCTTTTTCTTGGATATCTTATGCGGTTGCAATAGGCTTAGGAATTATAACAATATATTTGTCTGCATTAAGAAGTGCAAGAAAAGCTTCAAAAATTTCTCCTATAGAATCAATTAGAAATAGTAATGAAATAAAAATTAAATCAAAAAAAATAAAAAGCCCTAAGATTATAAAAAAGCTTTTTGGAATTGGAGGAGAAATTTCTTATAAAAATTTAAAAAGAAACAAGAAAAAATATAGAACTACGGTAATTTCAATAACTGTTTCAGTATTTGTATTTATAGCTTTATCATATTTTATGAGTTTAGCATTTGATCAAATTAAAGAAGAACTAAAACTAAAAGACTATAATTTATGGTTGCTAATAGATGATAATAATGATGAGCAATTGGAACAAAAGGTGATAGAAACAACTAGGCTAGAAAATATAAAAAATTATACAATTTCAAAATATGACAACTGCTATATTACAAACTCTAAATATAGTGATGAGTATAAAGAATTTATGAATGGAACATCTGCAAAAGAAGAGGATATATTTGATAGCAACATTAATGTAAAAACAGTAAATAATGAACAATATAAAGAATACATAAAAAAATTAGGATTAAATTATGAAAAAATGAAAAATAAAGCTATATTAATTAATAATATACGAGTTGGAAAATATGACGAAGAGAAAAATAAATACATACAAAAAAATATTAAAATGTTTGAATATAAAGAAAATGAAACTATAAATTGCAAAACAAGTGATGATAAGCAATTTGATGTAGAAATTGGAATAATAACAGATATTTTGCCATTTGGATTAGAAGAACCTTCAAATTATGCATTAATGATTGTTTCTAATGATATATATGAAAAATACTTTAAAAGTAATGAGATAATGATATATTATGATTCAAGTAATCCAGATAAATTGCAAGATGATATAGATGAATTATTAAAAGGTTATAATTATAATATAAATAATATTGCAGAAAATGCACGTATGCTGGAAAAAGTATTTACTTTAGTTGGAATATTTTTATATGGATTTATTATTGTAATTACACTAATAGGAGTAACAAATATATTTAATACAATTACTACCAATATGGAGCTTAGAAAACCTGAATTTGCAATGTTAAAATCAGTTGGAATGACAACTAAAGAATTTAATAAAATGATAAGACTTGAAACAGTATTTATGGGAATAAAATCACTATTATTTAGTATTCCAATAGGAATAGGACTTTCATATTTAATGTATAGTGCATTAGGAACAAATCAAACATTAAAATTCACTATTCCAATAAAATCAATAATAATAGCAATTGTTACTGTATTTTTACTTATAACCTGTATTATGAAATATTCTATTGGTAAAATAAAAAAACAAAATACAATAGAAACAATAAGAAATGAAAATATATAAAATTGGGGAAGGAGCGAGGTTAATGAATATTTTATTAATTGAAGATAATGAAACGCTTGCAAAAGGCTTGATTTATTTGTTAGAACAAAATAAATATAAGGCGATTCATACATTGAATATAAAAGAATCAATTAATTATTTAAGCAAGAATAGGCCTGATTTAATAATATTAGATGCCTCGCTTCCAGATGGAAATGGATTTGACTTGTATGATAAAGAAATTAAACAAAGAAAAATTAATACAATATTTTTAACAGCCAAGGATGATGAAGATGACATTGTAAGAGGACTAGAACTTGGAGCAGAAGATTATATAACAAAACCTTTTTCTACAAGAGAATTAATTGCAAGAATTAATAGAATTATTTTAAAAGAAAACAAAAATTTGGTTGTTAAAATTAAAGATATTCAATTTGATATAGATAAAATGGAAGTATTTAAAAACTCTACAGAGGTAAATTTAACGAGTTTAGAATTAAAAATACTACATCTATTATTCAACAACCTTAACAAAGTAGTAAAACGAGATGAAATTATAGAAAAGATATGGGAATGGACAGGAAATGATGTTAACGATAATACTGTAACAGTATATTTAAAAAGAATAAGAAAAAAATTAGATTCAGATATAATAAAAACAATTAAAGGAATTGGTTATAGAGTTGATACAGAATAAATGATATCAAACTAGGAATTTATTTACCTTGCTTTTTGTGGGTTAGTGAAAGGAATAAAGACGAGAATGAAGAATAAAATAGAATTTAAAAAAACAATGCTTTTAAGTTGCATTGTAATAATTGTAGTTTCAGCAATATTTCAGTTTTATTTACTGTATCAATATAAAGTTTATACAGGGAATTTTAACAAAAAAATAGGAATGATTGTAACAAATGTCCAAAATCAATATCCAAATATTGATAAAAACGAATTAATTCAAATATTAAATAATCAGGAAGATGTTGAAACAGGATTGTTAAAGCAATATGGAATAAATTTAGAAAATGATTCAATAATAATTCAAAATGATAAAATGTTTGTAAAATTTTCGATTATAAATTTATGCTTCATAATAGGATTGGCTATGGCTGTATTGCTAATATTTGTTAAATATACTAATTCAAAAGACAAAAAATTAGGTGAAATAACAAAATATATAGAAGAAATAAATAATAAAAATTACAAATTAGATATTGAAGATAATACAGAAGATGAATTATCAATTTTAAAAAACGAGGTATATAAAACTACAGTAATGCTAAAGGAAGTAGCAGAAAATTCTGTGAATGATAAAATAAATTTAAAAAATTCACTTTCAGACATATCACATCAACTAAAAACTCCATTAACCTCTATGTCTGTTATGGTAGATAATTTAATGGACAATCCTGAAATGGATTATAAAACTAGAAATGATTTTATAAAAGACATAAGAAGAGAATTGGTAAATATTAATTTTTTAGTAAACTCTTTATTAAAATTATCAAAACTTGATGCTAATTCAGTACATTTTATAAAAAAACAAGTATGTGTTCAAGAAATAATAAATAATGCAATAAAAAATGTGTCAATTTTATGTGATTTAAAAAACATAAATATTTTGGTAGAAGAAAATAAAAATATAAAAATAAATTGCGATTTTAAATGGCAAGTGGAAGCTTTAACAAATATTATTAAAAATTGTATAGAACATTCAAAAGATAATTCAAAAATAGAAATTCATTATGAAGAAAATAGTGTTTACACAAAAATAGAAATAAAGGATCATGGAATTGGCATTAATAAACAAGATTTACCTCATATATTTGAAAGGTTTTATAAAGGAAAGAATTCATCAAATGAAAGTAATGGTATAGGATTAGCCTTAGCTAAATCTATAATTGAAAGCAATAATGGGTATATTGATGTAGAATCAGAAGTTGGAATAGGCAGTTTATTTATAATTAAATATTTTAAATAATATATACAATTTAGTATATGTCGTTTGTAGAAAAAAATCTTTATAATATATTGCATAATTTTAAATAAAAGTGATATACTTTTTTCAGTTAAATATTTTATTAAACGATTGGAGAATAAACAATGGATAATAGAAATGAAAAACTTACACACAATCTTATATATAATTCTATTTCTTTAAATGGAAATGAAAATATATTAGTAGAGGTAATTGGAGAAGATGGCTTAGAGCTTGCAAATGAAATTATAAAACAAGCTAAAATAATAAACGCAAAGTCACATCTAAATATAATAAATTACGAAGATTTAAGGAATTTTTTAATAAATGCAACTAAGGAAGATATAATTGAATATGGAAAAAAAGATTATGAAATAATGAAAAAAATGCAAGCATATATAGGAATAAGTGCACCAACATCAGATAAATCTTTAAATGGTGTATCTCAAGAAAAATTAGAATTATATAACAAATATTATACTGCTTTAGTACATTTAGAACAAAGAGTTAAACATACAAAATGGTGTATTTTAAGATATCCAAACGAATATTTTGCAAAAAAAAGTAATATGACACTAAATGAATTTAAAGATTTTTATTACAATGTTTGTAATGTTGATTATAATAAAATGAAGATTGCAATGGAACCTTTAAAAGAATTAATGAATAAAACTGACAAAGTACATATTGTAGCGCCTGGAACTGATCTAACATTTAGTATAAATGGAATTCCTGCAGAAAAATATTATGGAACATTTAATATACCAGATGGTGAAGTTGCAACATGTCCAGTAAAAAATAGTGTTAATGGTTACATTACTTATAATACTAAAACAAAATATAATGATATTGTATTTGAAGACATAAGGTTCGATTTTATAGATGGGAAAATTATAAAAGCAACAGCTAAAGAAAACTCTAAAGAACTAAATGAAATTCTTGATACAGATGATGGAGCTAGATATATTGGAGAATTTGCATTTGGACTAAACCCATATGTTAATAATACAATGTGTGATACATTGTTTGATGAAAAAATAAATGGAAGTTTTCATTTAACTCCAGGAATGGCACTAGAAGAAAGTGATAACGGAAATAGGTCAGCAATTCATTGGGATATAGTTAAAATTCTTAGAAAAGAATTTGGTGGTGGCGAAATTTATTTTGATGATATACTAATAATGAAAGATGGAAAATTTATATTAGAAGAGCTCAAAGAATTAAACGCTGAAAATTTAAAATAAACATTAAAACGTATGGACGAAAAAAGAAATGAAATTATTTTATTTGAAAACAAGGAGTAAAATTAGAAGTAAACTAAAAAGATGAAACTGTGTGGTTTACACAAAAACAAATGGCAGAATTATTTGGCAAAGATAGAAGAACAATCACTCGCCATATTCAAAATATTTATAAAGATGAAGAATTATCTGAAAGTTCAGTATACTCATTTTTTGAGCATACTGCAGAAGAAGGAATAGAGCCAAATAATTTTATGTTCGCAAGAAATTTAGCTGGAAAAAAAGCCGTTTTTTTAATTCAAAAAGGAGCAATAATTATGATATTTAGCGTATTAGCATTTATAGCAGTAATTGTAAGTATATGTATAAAAGATAGGAAAAAATCATTATGTGTTCAATCTATAAATTGTATATGCGAAGCAATTTATGATTTTATTGTATCAGCTTTTACAGGAGCAGTATTAAGTATAATAAATTTTATAAGGACATGCTTATTTATAAACAAAGATAAATTTAGCAAAAAAATATATCTTTTAATATTAATAATTTTTGAATCAGTAATAGCAATCAATTGTGTATTTACCTGGAATGGATTAATTTCATTATTACCAACAATAGGTTCGATGATTAGGGCATATTGTTTATGGCAATCAAATATGAAATTAGTTAGAATTTCTGGAATAACAACAGGGATTTTATATGGTTCATATTATATTTATTATCAAGGTTGGTTTATGGTTTTAGGCTATACAATTTTATTAATTGTTGGAATTTATACATTTTATAAGAATGATATAAAAAAGAAAAATGAGGAATAAACAATGAAATGAAACAAGCTGTAAAATTTAAAAGCATTATATGCTAGTATTAATTGAGTGATTGAAAAAGAAAAGCCGATTTAATACACAAACTTTAAAGAGGATAAACTATAACATATTGATGAAAATTTATTAAAATTATTGACAAAATGACATATTTCATGCTATTATGAATATAATAATTAAGAACATCGTTGTTTTTAATAAATGTGTTTGTCGCCGCCTCTTTGGCGAGTTATAAATGAGAGAGTGTATAAATGTGTTTGTCGCCGCCTCTTTGAGCGACTAACAAATTAGAGAGTGTATAAAGTTTCGAGGCTTACCAGAGATGGTAAGCCTTTGATAATATAAGGAGAAATAGTTATGCAAATAGATGTAGGATATTTTTATTTTATAAAAGATTCATTTTTTGATATTATGGATGATCCAGAATTTAGGTAAAAATCCATCCGTTGATACTATTGTTTTTGGCGATATTGCAAATACATACAGTGCATTTTTAATACAAAATATGTTTCCAGTAACATTGGATTACATAGAAAGTCAATATATAAAAAACAAAGTTCCTATAAAAGTATCTAATCAATTACAAACAGAGATAATATATAAATCTAATAAAGTTTTAAATTTATATAACCATGGGATGAAAAATATTGTTTTTCCTAATATTGATAGAATCTTAGAAAAACTATTACAATAGTAGAATAAGTATATACTCAAAATATTTATATTATATAAAAAGTTGTTAGAGATAAAGACTTGGAAAATCATATAACATATAACAAAACTTTTCGACCAGGTAGACTGTTGTATGTTGATGGAAAACGCGTTTATGACGGAAAAATAAAAATGGACATTCCAACAATTCCATATAGGTAGCGTAGCAAGTAAAGTTAAAAAATTAAATGAAGGTAGTGTAAAAGCTATCTTCTTTTCTTTTATAACATGAAGATACATTTTCATAATTTAAATAAAAATGAGTAGAGTAGGGGATAGCCATATTTTTAATGTTGTAGATTTATATTTAATATAAATATTTATAGCAAAATATGCAGAAAAATTTTGTGCAAAGTTTCTACAAAATAAAATTTATTTAAGATTTACAATTAA
>OGYN01001571.1_pt1 | contig 18401 bp, 8 predicted proteins | sample 1576551 | NCBI WGS metagenome assembly OGYN01 (sample SAMEA3541589, study PRJEB24748) | human gut metagenome | biome: human gut; feature: human-associated habitat; material: faeces | place: China | collected 2012 | reverse complement strand
TTTTTTTATGGTCGCAGGGCATCTGCAAGAAAAAAATGGTATCTACTATGTGGTATTAACCTACAAAACTTACCCCAAACACAAGAAACCTGCCGCATCGTTGGAGCGCAAGCTGAACTATAAGGGCGAAGAACGGCTGCTGGCCAAGGAATGGTACGAGCAGCAACTGGCAAATTATCCGGATGTACTGACCGTTGCGCAAGTCTGCGAGGTGACAGGCTATCAACGCCACACCATTCTGAAATGGTGCAGCAAGGGCTTGCTGAAAACCATCTTACAGACACCCAGGTATATGATTCCCAAAGTATGGCTGCTGGAATTTGTGACATCCGATTTTTTCAACGAAATCAGCCGAAAATGTGGAAAGCACTATGCAGCAATCAAGGAAATTAGCAGCTTACGCAAAGCCAGATGATGCGCTTAGTCACCCTCATGGGAGTGCCAGCGCATTAGGACTTCCTCCACCTGCTTGATAAGCTGCTCCTTATTCGGCATATACAGGACATACCGAGAAGCAAAAATCTGGTTTGACAACCCGCCCAAGGCATATTCAGCCGCTACACTGTCCTTATCGGTGCAGAGGATGATGCCGATGGGCGGATTGTCTTCCGGGTCGTTGACCTCCGCAGCATAATAATTCAGATACATATTGATTTGCCCGGCAGCTTCGGGCGTGAGTTTGGTGGTTTTCAACTCGATCAGCACATAGGCGTGCAAAATCTTGTTGTAGAACACCATGTCCACATAGTAGTGGGTGTTGTTCACAGTGACCCGCTGCTGTGTGCCGACAAACATAAAGCCCCGACCGAGTTCCAGCAGGAAATCTTCGATTTGCCGCACCAGTGCCGCTTCCAAGTCGCTTTCAAGGAAGGGCTTTCCCTCCGGCAGACCTAAAAATTCAAACACATACGGGTCTTTGATGATGTCCTCCGGCTTGGCGTAGTCTACGCCCTTTTCAGCCAGCGCCAAAACCTGCTCCTTGTTGGCATCACCGCGAGACAGGAGCAGACGCTCAAACAGAGAACTATCAATCTGCCGCTTCATCTCACGGACAGACCATCCGGCGTTGACTGTTTCCTTTTCATAGAAGCTGCGCTTTTCCTTATCGGAGATGGACAGCAGCTCGCAGTAGTGCGACCAATTCAATTTTCCAGACACTGTCTGGAAAATTGGATAGCTGAGATAGAACCGTATAAAAAGCTGATATTTTAAGTTTTATTCTCGATTTTTGAAAAACATCTGCAAATATTTAAATTAAGATTTGACTTTCTGCCTGGAATAGAGTACACTGGATTCAGAAAATCATCTGGGAGGAATTGCGATGCTGCTTCAATTTTCAGTCACCAACCACCGTTCCATCAAGGATACAGCCGTCATCAGCTTGAAAGCATCTACAGATAAAAGTCTGGTCGACTGCCTGATTTCACCGGACGAGAAGAAACAGCTTGTTCCAGTGCTGGCACTGTACGGTGCAAATGCAGCAGGAAAGAGCAATGTCCTCCATGCACTCCTGCTCATGCGGGAAATGGTCTGTGGCCGATATGCCAAGTTGCTGAAGGGCGAACCGCTTCCGCAGGAACCGTTTGCTTTCACAGACCAACCTACACAGCCGACCAGCTTTGAAGCTATCTATTTCTATGGCGGCATCAAGTATGCCTATGGGTTCTCGTTTGACAAGTCCAGAATCTTGACCGAATATCTCTATCACTGGCCTAATGGCCGGGAAGCACTGATTTTTTCCAGAGAAAACAATGACTACCAGTTCCGCGAGAACATTCAAGAGCAGTTCACGCTTGCTGGACGAACTGCCGAAAATCGTCTGTATCTGTCCAGCTCGAACGAGTGGAACTGTCCGCAAACCGAAAAAGCATATCTGTGGTTCTTTGAAAAGCTGACAGGTTTCATGGGAACAGAAATGCGGCTGGATGCCGCTCTGTCTGCCATCCGGCAGGGCGGCTCCGAAAAGAGCCATATCCTGCATGAAATGCTGTATGCCGATCTAGGCATCAAAGACATCCGCATCACTGGTTCCAAGGAAGAACCTATCATTTCTGCCCTACACACTCTCGATGCTGAAAATGGCACTTCTAAAGGCTTCTGGCTCCCGTTGGGGCAGGAATCCGTTGGAACACAGCGATTTTTCTCTCGCATCGGTATGTGGCTCGCCGCTCTGGAATCCGGGTCTGTTCTGGTGGTAGACGAGATTGAATCCAGTATGCACCCACTCCTGACCCGGCACTTGATCGAAATGATGCAGGATGCCGCCATCAATACGAACCATACACAACTCATCTTTACGACCCACGACACCGGGCTTCTCGACTTGACTTTGCTTCGGCGTGATCAGATCTGGTTTGCAGAGAAAGATGAAAAGACCATGCAGACCGATATTTACGCTCTGACTGAGTTTTCTCCCCGGAAGGGGGAGAACATCTCCAAGGGGTATCTGCAAGGCCGCTACGGCGCGATTCCGTTCATTGGAGGGAGTGCAGCATGGGCAGAGTAAAAGAAATCAGCCGCAAGTCTGCTCACACCAGAAAGCGCAACCCGGTGGTGTATCTCATCTGCGAGGGCAGTGAAACCGAAATTCGCTATTTCAAGCGTTTCCGCAGCCGAGGATGCAATATTGACATTATCCCGATTTCTTCGCAGTATAAGTCCGCTGACAGGCTTGTGCAGAAGGCCAAGGCAACGATGGGCAATAATCCGTATTACCCGGAAGATGGCGATTCCATCTGGTGCGTATTTGACCGTGACGATAATTCCAACGAGGTTCTTCTACGCGCCAAACAATCCGCCCAAAAGGAGGGCTGCCATCTGGCTTACTCAAATCCATCCTTCGAACTATGGCTCTTGTTACACTTTATAAATCAGCAGGCAGAGGTCGAAGATTGCCAGGCATTGATTCGCTTGCTGAAACAGCCAAACAGAATCCCCGATTATGAGAAGAACAGGGATTGCTTTGACGTTTTGAAGCCTTTGCAGGCAACTGCAATTCAGAGAGCGAAAACTCGTGCCAAACAAATTCAGAACCAAGGCATCGAGCCGATTTCACGGCAGAGCAATCCACTGACAACGGTTTGGGAACTTGTAGAGTATTTGAACTCCAAGATTTGAACTGCATCAATTTGAAAATATAGCAAAGCCCACAGGCTGGATACAAAATCCGGCCTGGGGGCTTTGCTTATTTCTTTGTTTTATATGAGTGCATTTCTTACCATTTCAATAAAGTAATTAGAAGCATCTTGTCCCAAGCACTGTTTGCACCACTCCTCGACTAATATGCCCCATACGACATCTTTGCTTTTTCGTACTCGATCACCTACATATTCTGTCCACTTATGGTGATCCGGTTCATAATAGTGCGGCAGCCACTTTTCTTTTAAAAAAAACAAGGCTACCCCAAAAACTCCGAGGGTCTTCCATAGCTGGTAATATAAACACCCTTTTGCGCACGAGTCATCGCCACATACAATAAGCATTTTTCAGAGGTAATAGATTCCGCCTCAGAAACAGCATCAGTCTTATTGATTGCAGAGGGAAGAGGAATAATTCTGTTGTTCACAGCTGCAATAAATACATACTTGAATTCCAGTCCCTTCACTCGGTGCATAGTGGCAACTCGTAATCCATCAAAACTACGATCATCGACCTTGTTTCTCTTAATTGCATAGGAACGAATCCCTGCTCTTGTAAAAAGCGCAATGTAATCGTCAACCAGCTTTTTGGTACGTGCTACAACGCATATATCAGTGAGAGAAACGCCGTTTTCTTTTAGCTTCTTCACTTCACGGAGAAGGAAATCAAATTCATCATTTGCATTTCCAAAATTCTCAACTATCGGTTTTTCTCCATGTGTGAGGGATTGGCACTTATCTCCGAGATCTAAATCTTCGTCCAAGTCATCAAAAGAAATACCGTTCAATAATGCAAAAGCATGTTTCCGGATTTCCTCTGTAGTACGATAGTTAATTTTCAGTATACTACTACGACCACGGACATTTATACCACACTTAGAAAGGGTAGGATGATTTCGATATATTCTCTGGTGAGAGTCACCAACTATGAAAATATCATTGGGATGTTCCTCTCCTGCCAACGCTCTAATCAAGCGATATGCATTGTCGCTGAAATCCTGTCCTTCGTCGATAATAATACTTGCATATCTTGGTTCTCTGCCCGCAGATTGAAGCAGTTTGGTACTTTCATACATGGCAGTATTTATATCACGTATCTGGTTCTCTTTCATCAGATTTTGATAGTTTTCAAAAACCTTCCAGACCTGCATTCTTTTTTTACGATCAAGTCTGGTGCCACGACCGTTTCTGGTTACCTTTACATATTTTTCGAGTGTAAGAGCCTCTTGTGCGATCACAATTCTATTCCATTCTTCTTCATAGAACGTAGTCTCATACGGCAAATCGATGTTTGCTAACAAAACAGCTCTCTCCCAAAGGGGATTTATTACATCGTCATAGCCTATTTGAGCAGAGAATCCAGACTCTCGAAGGAACTGATTCACCCAGGCATCCAGATGAATGACTTCTATTCTTCGGAGTTCTTCCAATGTACAGATCTTACGAAGATTCTCTCGGATGTCAGCTGCGAGATTTGCAGTAAAGGTTGTCATCAAAATCCTCTGCTGTCCTTCGCATTTGGACGCTAAATGTTTCGCCCTATGCATGGCAACTACGGTTTTGCCAGTACCAGCACCACCGAGCACTTTTGCAGAACCCGAATACTCTTTCTGTACAATTTTTCTCTGTGTCGGATGAAGAAATACACGCCATTTTTCCAGCGGTTCTGCCATAATTCGACGCAATTCATCTTCTCCATCGACCACAACAAAAGATTTCAGCGTTGTAGGAACATCTAATGCAGCTGCTAAATCTTCGCTGGAAGCAGAGGTGTTCTGTTCTTCAGAAACAAGCTCTAATACTTCTTCCATAGGAAAACCTTCTGCCAACCAAGAAAGATGCTCATAAGCATCATGTGGCATAGCGAATTCCGATTTATAAAAATCCTCTTTATTAACAAAACTTCTAACAAGATCAAGCTGAACCTCAGGCACACCGAGTCTAAGCAAATCATCATCTTTTGTAAGGGCAAATAGAGCAACTTTTTTAGGTGCAGATACTTGTTCTACTACAGTTTGAACATCAAACACCTGAATTGCACCTGTTTTAGGGTTGACTTCGCATCGTTTACGAGCAGCCCATTGATACGCTTCGTCATGGTGGTCTACCCACAAAAGCAGATATACTCCAGCTTCTTGCTGACGGACAACAATACCACGATAAGTATCATCAATACGAACAGAAAAAATTTTCTTATCTATTCCCGAATTAAGTTTCTCATAGTTAATGCCAGGAGACATCGGATTGTTTCGGAACTTATTTACAAACTCCGTTACTTTACCTTGTACCTGTCTCGGAAGACGAGCAAATGCTGTTAAAAAATCCGATGAGATTGCCACTTTAACATTATCCGTCATTGGTTATCACCTCCAAAATAGCTTGCGACATCCATATTCGCAATATCCAGCAAATTCAGGATTCTCCATCCCAATTTTTCGAGTTTCTCCTTATCTTCAGCTTGTTCAGCAGTCATAAAACCAATTCGTCTATCAGGCCATGCAATTTCAACAGTAGCAACCACTTCTCCATCATCGCCTTCAACTTCGTAACCAATGTTATCTTCATCCGGGGCCGGTACGCCAGCGTCTTTTGCGATCTCGACAAATGCTTTTGCATCATCATCGAACAGAAGCTCCTTAATTGCATTCCAAGCATCATCAACCGCGGCTACAGGCGCAACGATATCAGAATCAGCATTTATTGCAACTGGCAGTGCGAGGTAATCCATGTGGCTCATGCCTACAGATGATACCGCTATAAACTCATCCGAGAATTGCATCACATTATAGAATCTCCAAAGGCCATTCCATTCCTGTTCATATTTGTCTGTTCTACGATCCTTTTCGTCATTGAGAACAGCGCAAACCGCAACAGCGCCCTCTGCTTTAAGTTCAGATGCAAGGATAGCAGAGTGAATTGCCAGATGCGCATTAGAAGTTCTCGGAATCCAGCTGCCGAATATAGTTCCAGGGAACACGAAATTAGCATTAGTAAAGTGTGTCTGGTCATTTACAGCTTTTACAATCGTCTCCCAATTATTGAAAGCAAGATTGTTCTTCATCAAAGCAGGTTCCAACAAGGACAGAGAATATGCATATGCTTGTCCCTTAAAAACTCTTTCTGCATCAGGCAGTTTAAGATATTCCAGCAGCAAATCAAAGGAAGACAACTTTGCCGGTTCAATGACATCTGCATTTTGCTTCTTAATCATATTCTGGTACATCGTCTTGCCGGAAGGCATTTTTTCTGCTTCAAGTGTTGTCGTATAAAAATCGCCCTGTGGTGCAAATACACTTTGAACGTCCTTAAAGCTTAGCGACCAAATACGGAAATTGCCGCTTCTGCGAATAGCTTCTCGCTTAATTGTATCATCAGAAACGATGTCTTTGTGATATAGGAAACCATCTGTGAATACAGCCACAGGCTTGTGCTCTGGTGCGGAAACTGGCCAGAACACAAAATCCGGCTTACAATCTACCGAAACACCAGAACCAGCATCCAGAAGGACCTGTGGCTCGATTTCCCAAGCAAAGTTCTCTATCTTCACATAATAGCTGTGTTTGCCATTGCGGATTGTGTCACTTACATTGGCGGCACCAACCTTGGTGCGAATTGCTTCCATAAAGCGCTGTTCCAACTCGCTATCAAACAACGGATTAACGGGAATATCATTGATCTTATCAATCTTTTGAACATTATCTTTGCCAGAAAGAATTGATTTCAAGATTCTAATAGCCATAGTCCTTGAAATGTTACCTATCTGCTGACTCTGACGATAGGCGTATAAGCAATGGTAACATCCATCCTTCTGCGGGTCATCCTTGCAGGAACAATTCTCCATTACATGAAGTGCTCTTTCAAAAATTTCAATCAGAGCGTTTTTTTCATGCATCAACTGTTTCAGATAGCCCGTACCACCCGGAACAGAATCATAAATAACCAGATACTGCTTTCGATAATCTGCATCGGGAACAGGGACTTCACTGACAGTTGCCCTTAAATGATCAACATTACCGAAATACTCTTTCATACCTAACATAAATGCAGCCACAAACGATTCCATTTTCACAGAGGAAGAATCCATTGTAGTCGCTGGAACAAGAAGTCGGAGAATTTCTGTGCTGAACTCACGGTATAGGAACAGACATTCTTCATAAGCGTCAGTCTGCATTAAAGTGGGCATCTTTCTTGTTTTGCAGGCAAAGCTATGGTTAGCTTTTCCGTTTTCAGGTTGGATTTTGCCGCAATATTTACAGATTCTGAATCCCTTGCGTACTTCTTCGACACCGGAAACAGACAGCTTTTCACCAGTCATGTCACTCTCGCCAAAGTTAATTTCACGCAGAGTTGCTTTGCGAACGAACTCATATCCAAACGGGAAATTCTCGTTGTCCATACGATATGCGCTGGAAATATCGTGATCCTCATCTACATCAACCAAGAGTTGCTTACAATAGAAAACATTGTTTCGATCATCGCTTTCATCGTTAATTAGGCTCTTGGTATAGTCCATGTTAGAATAGACCATTTGAACCTTCAGCATGGTTCTAACCTGTCCAGCGTCAGCCCAAGCAGGACTACCACACTGAGGACAAGCTGATGTATTCTTGCCAATTTCCTCAATCTGAGCATGAGAACAATTCGGACAAAGTCTCCATCTTGCGGTCTGAGCGGTTGTCAAATCAACCTGATCTATGGTCAGCTTACGACCGTCTACATAAAAGCTATTATTAGGAGCAAATTCGCTAATAGCGGAGGAAGCGCTGCGGCTATATTCATAGACCATCTTCTCATATTTTTTCTTCTGAGCCGGTGTTTCCTCATCCTCCTTACGATAAAGAACTGCCCGAAGAATAATACCTGCTTCAGGGAAAGCGTAATTTGGAAGCAATCCCTCATCAGACAGGAAATTAAAGATATTTTTCTTGCCAATTTCTTGAAGGACTGTAAGCAATGCCGCTTCTTCACGCTTCAGTTCTTTAATTTCCTCATCATAGGAACTATCTTTTGGCTTATCTTCCAGATCACGAATCATCGCTTTTAGGGCATCAACGCTTGTTCTCAATGTATCCTGTTGTTTTTTCAAATCCTCGAATGCATCCAGAATTTTGACATACATAGGACTATCATTAGCGTCTTTTCCTCTGGCGAACATTTGCAGCTCTTCTCTTGCACTATCATCAAGGTACGCTGCAAACATCTGCATGAAAGAGTTTAACTGACGGGATAACGTGCTTTGTACATAATTCAGGAAGTTAAATGGGAACATATCATCCGGGCGGGCATCCAATTTTTTCAGAACAATACCAACTTTATCAGGAATAGCGCCATCAGGAATCCCCTTTTTAACCCAGGAATCCATGCAAAAAGCTACAAACTGCCTTTCCAAAACAGCAGATGCTCGAAGGAATATTTTTGGTGGAGTAACCTCGCCGGCAATCATATCCAAAGGATCAGAATAGAAATATAAATCGTGGGGTCTTGCATTCGCAATAGCCAAGGTCAGTGCATTACCATCCTTACGACCTGCTCGACCTGCTCTCTGTAAGAATTGGCTCTGAGCTGGCGGCATACTACACAGGATGACGGTAGACAAGTCACCAATATCAATACCCATTTCCAGGGTCGGAGTACACGATAATACATTGGGGTCCCAAATCTCCTGAGTATCCTTACTGCGCTTAAAATCAATTTCGAGCTGCTCTCTATCGGGGCGTTCTAACAAACCCGTATGTTCCCTTGCGTTGATACGAACCAAATCACCAGCACTGTAAAGGCGGCCATAATAATTTATTTCGCCTGACTCGTATTCTTCAAGGAACCCACCACAGGTAGTCCTTGGGCAAGGCGCACCAATCCAAAGCTCTGCATTTTGTGCTGCAACAGCATATACAGAACCACATTTAGCGCAACGCATCTGCATCACATCATCCGTGATAAAGACACGTTCCTTATTTAGCCCGTAGATCTTATAATTGACCGAAGAAGGAACCAGAGATATTACATTTTGCTTCACTGCTTCGTCCAAAATAAATTTACTGATTGCCCGAAACGTGCTGTCATCTACCAGCACTTCGTTACAGCAAGAAGCAATCCAGTCCACATACTTATTAGCAGCAGGTGAATCAAACTCAAAAGACGAGCGACCATTGCCAATATGCTCAGCAATAAAGCGAGGTGTGTTTCGACCTGACTGACGGCCAGGAAGCCAACGATTCCTGTCGTTTGACAACATATAGCCATTGCCATCGCCCATGGTATATTCATCGAACACTTTATCCTCAAAAGCGCCATTTGTGCGCATAAGGTTCAAGTACCCGATAACCATGCGCTTGAACGAATCCGAGTTTTCAGCGGTCAGCACACCAAGTTCATTGATAGTTCTTTCCTGTACGGCATCAGCAATCCGAATAATATCTTCCGTAGCAAAGGAAATAACAGAGCAATTAGACTTTTCAAGCGTTCGCCCAATGTTACCGGCAAGACCAAATTCAAGCATGATTTCGTATTTAATACGCTGCTCTACTTCATATACCAAAATTTGTGCCTGCTTATCCTTGCCTAAGCTGCGCTTCTCAACCATATCTTCATAGGCTTGCTTCCAAGTCAGATTAGGAGCAATAAAGAAGCTTACAAACTGCTCATCGGTCATGTGCTCATGCCAATACCTAATAAAACCAGCCTGAAAATCCGCAAGGTTTTTCCCAGAACCTATTTCAATACAGTATTTTTGAATAGCAGTTCTAAGGCCAAAACGCCATGTTCTTGAGTTGAAAAAGCCTGCTCTGTGTGCAGCATCCTGGACATTATCAGAAAATGCCAATGTCTTTTTATCATCGTTAAACTTGGACGCAAACATTTGAGAAATGCTTGCGCTAATTTCTGTTGCACTACGAAGACCCATCAACGACAGACCACGACGACTGCCACAGCAGGGGCAAACGTATTGCTTGTGGTTCTTAGTGCCAGAAGTCTTGATTGGGCTGGGAATCATTACATCAACCATTTCGGCACCGCAGTTGACGCACTCGTCGGTCCCATCCTCACCAAGTTTTACTTGCAGACAATCGGGGCAAATTCTTGCGGGAATCATACCCGAAACACGTTCATCATGAGAATGAGGAAACATCATCACGATTTTTTCGTCCGCACGGAAATATAGATTATAGAATGATTCAAGATTTGTCATGGTGGCATTGCTACGTTCATTGAGTACGGATACCCAACCTGTAATACCACAATCACGACAGTTTACAACAGGAAGATACTGCTTTGCCTGTTGTTTATTCAAATCATGAGCAATCTTATAAGTGATTTCATCTGAGTCTACTTTTGCAACCAAGCGACGAAGTTCCCGCATCCAAAGCTGAACCTGAACATTCAAAAAAGGACGTAGCTTTCCTACCTTTCCCGTTCTTGCATGAGAAATCAAAGCAAAGAGAGAATTGATAACTACATCTGCATCAGGTAGGGTTTTCAAATCCGGGTAATGAACAGCCAAATCTTCTGCAATTTTTGAAACCTGATAATATGTACCGCCGGTCAGATTGATAACCGATTGCATGAAACTGTGATGCATCAGTTCATATCCAAGCTGGATTCTGCCTTCATCGTCAAGGACATCAAAAGAAAAATTCGGGAGCCAATCTTTTACCGCGCTCTGCAAGTAAGCCGAAGGCTCATCTTCCTCAGACAATTTTTCCAGCTCTATAGCCTGCTCTACTGTTGGCAACGTAAATTCCGTCACTTCGGCTCCCGCAAAGAATTCTTGCGCACTCAAACGGTCTTCTGTGATAATTGCGTCCTTGTCAAACGGCTCACCAAAGATTTCTTCTGCGTAGTTCAGAATATTGCCGTTGTTCTCCTTTGACCCCATCGTTGCAGATGTGCCGATGCAGCACAGGTATCCATCATAGATGCCCAAGCGCCGTTTCAAGCGACGAAGCAAACAGGCCAAATCTGTGCCTTGTGCACCATCGAATGTATGCAGCTCATCGACTGCGATATATTTCAGAGTCTCAGAATTATTATCCTGCCACAAGAGAGCATCTTTCGGACGCACCAGCAGATAGTCCAGCATTTTATAGTTGGTCATCAGAATATCCGGTGCGTTGTTCAGCATGGTTTCGTGGTCTGTAATAACGCCATGTTCGCTCATAGTGCGGGCGGGCGTATGATCTTGTCCACCAACATACATACCGACAGTCACATTCCCACGGAGTTCATCACTTCCATAGATTAGCTCCGCTATACGTTTCGCTTGATCCGTTGCCAAGGCATTCATCGGATAAATAATAAGTGCTTTTATTCCTCGCTCGCCACGGTGCTGATAGCAATACTCCAGAATTGGATAGAGGAAGCACTCGGTTTTACCGGAACCAGTACCCGTAGCAACTAACGTGGATCTACCATCATCTCCGGTCAGTCGCTCAAAGGCTTTTTGCTGATGCACATAAGGAAGATATGCAGGATGAATTGCTTCAAAGCAAGTTGGCATTTCCGCTGCCACACGGAACGGAAGGCGCACAGCAACATAAGGCTCATGGTAAACAGAGCCTTTATTCGCCAGCATTTTCTCTACGGAACCTTTGAACGGTTCGTTGGTCATCGGAAATGTGGTTTCGATATAATCCCCGATGCCTTTCTGTAATTGTTTCGCAAGTATGGATGGTAGCATACTGCAATCCTCCTCATATATAGTATTATATTGTGAAATTATCTATTAACTTTTCTATTTCCCTTGAATTAGTACTCGATGCGGAATATGCGGAATCCTCTAAGAATGAATGTATCAAGCACGTCTTCATTTTAAGAATAACATCATCAAATGCTAAGTTGTTACTGCCAATATCAATGTAAACCTTCTTATAAAGTGCAGTTAACACCAGTGCCATAGACGTGGAAAACTTATACTGTTTACTAGAGATGCCATAAAACTCCTTAGAAATTGGATAAGGCGTATATTTTGTGCATTCAAGTAGCCAATTCAAATAGTTTTCAAACAATGCACGCATAGAATTAAGATCTTGCATTATCTCCTCTTCTGTACTATTGTTACAGAAGTTCGACTTCTTTTTCATATATTCTGTTGCATATGTAGTTGAGTCCTTGAATTCTTCTTGAATACCATACTCTAGAACATATAGAATACTGAAAATTCCTTCGTGAACCTTTTTTTTCAGCAATCGATCTTTGCTTACATTGAAAATATTTCGCAACTTTTTATCTCGCTCACTGTCACCTTCATATATTTGTTTAACAAAATCACTAATGTGTTCGTTATGAGGAGATGCGTATACCGCATTACGAATTTCTTGAGGTGTTAAGGCCTTTGTGCCCTTGTTATATCGATTAAACACCTCCAATTCAAACTCTTTTCCAGGAAAATCACGAAAAACAAAAGCTGGAAGTTTGTGCGAAATAAACTGTTCCTGATATTCAAAAGGCAATTCATCAAATTTCATGCCGTTAAATTTTGGAAGCAAAGGGAGGCATGAAAGACGAAAGTCTCCTTTTCGAAACCGATAAAATGCAAATAATCTGTGTTGACCATCAACAACATTTAAAACTTGAACGCCCTTTAATCTAGTAGAGCATAAAAACACAGGAGGAATTGGAATTCCTACCAGAATAGACTCAATAAGGGAACTCTCATCTTCGACAGTTGACCTATAATCTCTTTGATAAAATGGTTTTAAAATAAGACTGTCATTATAGTCCAACTTTGTGTCACTTGTAATGGTATCTTCATCCATATTTTGCAGCTCATAACCCTTATCAATGGACATAACTATGTTTTTGATTGTTTGATCTAAATTTGTCGGTTTAACAGTAAAATTAGTATCCATCATCATTTTCCTCCTGCTTATATGACTCTAAAACCCTATTTTTTAGTATTATATCCTTTGATATAGACGATAGTTCTGGATAGATACTACTAAATCTCATTCCCAAAATGTAAAGAGTTTTTAACATATCTTTTGTTTTAATGTGCGGTATTTCTATCTTCTTTAAGAATTTATCTGCTCCATCCGTCTCTTGCAGGGCATTTGCATCATACTGAAAATATACAAACAATCCATTTTGCGCCATCATTCTAGCATTGTTTTTTCGAGAATTAACAACAAAGGGATGTTCAAACCTTCTTACAGAATCAATTGCTTCTTCGGAAAGATTTATAATTTCTTTTCTTCCAATCGTCTTTAGATTTAGAGCCTCCGGATCTAATAACCAGACAACAGCATTATCCTCATCATCTTGATCGTAGTCAAATGCTTTTTCAAGCGCAAACATCAGTGAAACCAAATGGGAATATGTAAAATCCAAAAGACATGTTGGCACACCAAAATGTTGCGCATGAATTAACCAATCATTTTCATGGTAAGTAGAGGCTCCTTCAATATACATTTGAGAATTGAACTTAAAATCTTCCAGAAATGACTGTATAGTTGTTTTGCTATACAAACGCATTCCATCTTGATCACGCCTTAAGGCAGAGGGAAACAACGGAAGATCGCTACCTTGGCCTCTTGATAACGAAAAATTTGGTGAAAAACGTTCTACAATTTTAATATACTCTTCTAACGAAGAAACAGAAAATACATCCGTCATTCTTTCACATCCTTCCGTACTTCTCCTCAAAGAACTTCCATGCGGTCTCGTAGTCCTGCTCACGGTCACAGCGGTCAAAGGGGGCAACATACTCAATGGTGCGCTCCACAGGGCCGCCGGGCATGGTGTCGTCCATGAATGTGCGATAGAACTTCTTACCGGCAGGGGCATCCTTCATGTTCAGCTCAAACTCTTTCCGGTCGAAACCAACCCCCACGAGACTGCGGTTGTTGGTAAAAGTGATTCGGCCGTTGGCATCGTACCAAGTATCATTTTCATAAGCCTGTAAGACAGGAAATTGAATTTTATAAATCATCTTCAGCTGTTGCAAGGTCATTCCTAACTCTAAGGCAACAAGGACATCAAGTTCAACGAGTGCCTGTCTTCGTTCAAAATCCATTCTTAAAGGAGAATTAAAATGCCAATCGCTCTTTAGAGAATCAAAAGATTCTTTTCGCAATCTGTGATCGACTTTGCTCCATCCATCATCTACTGAAATGCTTGCATTGTTCCACAAGTCGCTATACCGGTCGGATACACAATTTAGCAGCAAAGCCCTGTTAATTAGTAGGCCAACATTGTTTGAAGCCAAATAGGGCATTTGGCAAGCAGTTTCTGTATAGAAATTTGATTTTCCCATAGCTTTGATGAAAAAATCATATGGCAAGGATGCAAACGAAGCTGCTACAGTTAATAGATCTTTCTCGTTTTCAAACGCAAATCCTAAGATACCATTGGTGTGACCTACTTTGGATGGCATTATAGCGCCAATCAGAGTCCTTTCACCATTCTGGTTAAGCATTTTTCGCATAAACAGCCTATAAAATGCTGTATATGTCTTTTTATCAACAGTTGTAGGAATACCAGAACAATATGTTGTAAAGTCACATCCCATTGTATACATACAGCGCTGCAAATAATCCTGAGGAATTGACGTTAAATCCACACTATCATAATCGTTGTTAGACTTATAGACTCGGCGCATACATTTATAAAATGGATTTAATGTTCCCATATGAGCTCCAGAAAAAATGCCATCATAATCCTTTGGAAAATGAATATCCCTAAAAATAAAATTAGTCTTCTGGGCATTAGTTTCATCCCACATTTGTGTAGCAATGAACTTATCACGGATACTTCCTAAATTTTTTTTGCAGTTTGCAAAGCACTTCAAAGCTTTTAGAAGCACATCAGCGTGTATATTAGGAAGTCTGGCAGTTTTCCAATCATCACTGTCATCGAAAACTCTTGCAAAAAGTTGAAGTTCACCTTTTGCAACACGAATAATTCGGTTACTATGTCCTTCAGTATTCCATTCATTTTCCTTGGTTTTGATTCCAGGAATATCACCGTTACCATCGTGATCATAACATCTCTCTATTGTTTCCGGTAAAAAGAGATTATTTATACTATCAAATCGAATTTCTTTCTCTCCGTTTTTGTAAATATTTAAAGAAAACCTCATTCGACCATGATCGTTTGTACCCTCAAAAAGGTTAAATTCATTTTCAAATTGGAAGTGCTTCTTTAACTTCTGATACAAAATGCTTCTTAATTCAACGCCTTTAGGATCATCGTATACACTATCCGGATGAACAAAAGCGCTCACTCCTTGCGATTCTCCGTAGTACCATGCCTGCGGCAAAAAACACTTAAAAAGATTTGCTTGCTGTCCTCTTAATGCAGTATAGTTTTGCACTGCATTCAAAAAGCTCTGAATACCGGAAATTGATTCAAACTCTCCAAAATATGCAGCTCGTTGATGCTCATAAGCCAGAACCTCATCTCTGCGCCTTGTTGTCTCGGCGGAGTTCAAGTTTTTAATTACAAATAAAGGCTGTTCATCAGCTAAGACAGCTTGTTCGTTCCATGTTACTTTTACCCAAGGCGGATTACCAATTATTAGATCAAACCCACCACGCTCTGTAAACAAATCCGCAAATTCAAGCTCCCAATGCATAAACTTGTTCTGTTCCGCAATTCTTGCAGCCAGATCCAGTCTCGGATTTTCCTTACGCAGACGAGGAATATCTACAATGGTATCCGTACCGTAAGTGTCGATAATATCCATTGCCATCTGTTCCATTTCTGTCGGGAACAGAGAAAGCTGACCACCCTTGACAGAATCAGTAACATTCACAGATGCCATGGTTCCCTCAAGAATCAGGGACATATCAAACAGGAATTCACTTCTGGTAGGAAGCAGATCCGCTTTGTCAATCGGCCAGAACCACAGCGCACACCAATAGTCCATTGCAAACTTAAGTCGGGCATACGGACCGGCATTTTTCATGTGCTCACTCTTATAGAGTTCACTGAAGATTTTGTCCTTCTGGCGAATCGTAGTATGCGAATCCTCTGCATCATCGGTATAGCCAAAGATAGAGAGAGCATCCTTAGTCTTAGCACCCACTTCCTTGCGCAGTTGAATTTGCGCTTCCCACAGCTCATCGATTGCCGCAGAGAGTCGCAGCAGAGTAACAACCTCATCGTCAGTGAACGGACTAGTAAACTTCTTGTTCCAGTCTTTCATCTCCTTGATGTTTGCAGGCTCCAACTGCTTGATAACCTTATCGGAATAGCTGCACATTCCCGGATCGCCAAGCAAGAAATGGTAAACCTGCTTTTTCGGCATACGTTTTGTTCCCAACGGTACCCGATCAGGCTCCATCTCATACCAACGCAGCCCTTTAGAGGTGGATTGTGTGTTTTCAACGCGGTAAACCTGCCGCCTTGCACCGATCAGGGAGTTTCCGTTCACCAGCTGCGTGCCAAACCAAGGCACAAAGCCGCCCTCATAAATGGTGTTCAGCCACAGGGAAACTTCTGCCAGCTCAACAGCCACAGGGTTCAGGTCGATGCCATAAACATTGCGGTCGGCAATGAACATCTTGACCTTCTGTAATTCATTAAATCTCTTTTCATAGCTGATGATCTCGCCGGTTTCTTTCTCCTTACGGGAGATATAGGCTTCTGCCAGCTGATTGATTGCTTCGTTCAAGAACGCCGCACTACCCATAGCAGGCTCGCAGATGGTCAGCTTGAGAATTTCATCCGCTGTTTTTCCCTCAAGAAGCTCCTTCAGAGCATACTTAACCAGGCACTTAGTCAAAACCTCTGGTGTATAGTAAGATGCAGATTTCTCTCGCTCTCTACCTGCCAGACGATAAATGAAAGTGCCTTTTTCATACATACGGAGCTTGCCTTTTTTCTCCCCGGATTCATAGCGGACACGCTCATCTTCGGTATATTGGTCAAGCTCAGATTCAGATACAAAGTAGCCAACATCCAGTTCGTTAAAGCTGTCACCGGCTCTCTTTACTTCATAGAGGTCATGTTCGGCAATAAATCCTCGATAGGAAAGAAGCGCCTCGTACACTGCGCCCATCTGGTTGATGCCCAGATTTGCATAGGAAATACGGCCACGGCGACCATTTTTTCTGCCCGTAGCCCTTGTCAAGCTCATAAGGTCGATGATACGCAGCATACAGCTGTTTCTCAGCTTGGCCGCAGTAATCATCTTGGTATATTCCGGATCGAAGATATGTGCCTTCAGCGGAGCAATCAGGAACATATCGTGCAGGCTATCGGAACCTGTCGCCTTTTTCAGTTCATCTTCCGTTTTCGGATAGCCGTCATAAATCAGCTCATAGAGCTTTGCCAGCGTTTCATGCAGGTAATAGCCATCACCAACTTCGTTGACATCATCACGGATGTTATCCGCAATATCTCGCAAACTTTCCAGAGAATATCCGGAGTAATAGCTCTGTGCTTTGATCGGTGCATAGCCAAGTTCCGGTCTGGACTCAATAAAGAGCACAAACAGCATTCGATACATATAACGCAGACACTCTAAAGTCAACTGTCCAGCATCTACAGGGTCTGCATCAAGATCACGCCCAAGGCGTGTCTTCATATCGTAAAGGACTTCGTTACCGAGCAATTCAATACTTTCACGGAGGGCGTACTTCAAGTCTTGCGATACGCCGGAAGCATTCTTCTGGCTCTGTTCATCCAACTCATCCAAAAGAACTTTCCCGTCATCAGGGCAAAGAGAATCCTTATGAAGCAGGACGGACATTGCCTGCAAAGTCGTGTTTTCCAGCCGGGAAAAAATCTCCTCAAGTTCAAACTGAAGATAGCGCTTTTCGTTCCACTTGTTGCGGTCGATAAGAGCAATCTGATTCATGCCAATCAGCATAATAAAACGAGGAGGTTCAGCTGTGCCAAAGAGGATTTTTGTAACCAAGTCCTCGTTTGCTATCTCACCCAAAACGCCCTTGTAAAGTGTACCGGCAGCATCGTCGTCCACATCGTCGGCATTGAACACAAAGCTCTCCATAATGCCCGCATCCGATTCTTTAGATGCTGATAACAATACCCACAGCAATGGTGCGCCATTGCTCTTTGTCATTTCAAGATAAACCGGAACCGACAGAGAATCGTCCACCGCCACAACTTCTGGCTTTGCTTGCGGATAGCCCAATGATTTCAGATAGCTACCTGCGAGTGCTTTGATATTGGCAAGCACTTGTAAGTTTACAGAAGAACGGACAAATTTATCATGTGCTGTATAAAACTGCCGGGCGTTCTGGCGATGAACTGCACCCCATTTGTTAGACAGTATGATATACTATCTAACAGATGGGGTGA
>OGYN01001559.1_pt1 | contig 18523 bp, 19 predicted proteins | sample 1576551 | NCBI WGS metagenome assembly OGYN01 (sample SAMEA3541589, study PRJEB24748) | human gut metagenome | biome: human gut; feature: human-associated habitat; material: faeces | place: China | collected 2012 | reverse complement strand
TGATTCTGCCGATTTTATCTATATTTCTAATATATCTGCCGCGAAAAATGTGGTATTCTCTTCGTAGAAAAAACCGATCAGGAGGTCTTTTATATGATTACCGTAAACGCTCTCGGCGAAGCCTGCCCGATGCCGGTCGTAAAGGCGAAGAAGGCGATCGACGCGCTCACTGCGCCGGAGACCGTGCAGGTGCTCGTCGATAACGACGCCGCCGTGCAGAATCTCATCCGTCTCGCCGGACAGTACGGCTTCGCCGTCCGCGCCGAAATGCAGGGCGAAGCGCAGTTTTCTGTCACGATCGACGCCGCCGGCGCCAAAAAGGACGTGGCCGACGAAGCCGTCGTATGCGCGCCTCTCAAGCAGGGGGAGAAAAACATCGTAGTCGCCATTTCCAAAGACCACATGGGCGAGGGCGAGGAAGCGCTCGGCAAGACGCTGCTCAAGGCCTTCATTTTCGCGCTGACGCAGCAGGACGCGCTGCCGAAAACGATCCTCTTCTATAATAGCGGCGCTTTCGTCACCAGCACGGATGGCCCGTCCATCGAAGATCTAAAAACGCTCGAAGCGCAGGGCGTAGACATTCTCACCTGCGGCACGTGCCTTGACTACTACCATCGCAAGGAGACGCTCCTTGTCGGCGGCATCACGAACATGTATTCTATCGTAGAAACGCTCGAAAAGGCCGACGTTGTTGTCAAGCCCTGAATCATAAACGCCGTATACAACAGCAGCGCCGCGGAACGCAATGTTCCGCGGCGCTGGTTTTTATTCTCTTATCTCCCGTTTGTCATGCCCTGCAGCTGCTGGCGGAGGATGGCGGGAGTAAAGAACAGTCCCGCGCCGTGGTCGGCGCGGAGGCCGAGCCATGCGCCGCTGCACGCCTGATTCTTTGCCGCAAACGCGATCGGGAGTGCCGCGCAGCCGGTAAGCACCATATCCTCCATCTCCCGCTCGAGCGCGTCGCGCCCGGCGGAGGAGGCAAACGTCAGCTCTTCATACAGCGCGTCAAACTCGCCGTTTGCGTAGCCGGAAATGTTCCATCCCGGCGACGCCGCGCCGTTCCAGAACGCGCCGTTCCCATCGTTCCAGTAAAAGGACGCAAGGGAGAGATATGCGTCATAGTAGCTCTGCGAGGCAGTCAGGAAGAGATCAAAGTCTCCCGCCTCCGCCGCGGCGAGCGCCCTGTCCGGCGATAGGACGGTGATCTCCAGCGCGATACCCGCCGGGGCGCACATATCCCTCAGGAGATTGGCCGCGCGCACCCACGCGGTTGAGGAATCGCTGCACAGGATGCGGAAGGAAAGGTTCTCCCCTTCCTGCGATTCGCGCACGCCGTCGCCGTTCGTGTCCGTGTATCCGGCGCTTTCAAGAAGCGCCGCGGCACTCTCCGCGCTGCATACCGCGGCAGCGGAGCCTTCCGTCCCGTAAGGAACGGAAAATCCGTAAGCAGGCATCGCGCCGCCGAAGCCGGTGAGCGCAAGCGTCTCCCGGTCGGCGCAGAGCGTGATAGCCTCGCGGACGGTCTCATCGAGAAGCAGGGCGTTTCCCCCGGAAGTATCGTCCGTGCGCTGGTTGAACTCCACGAGCAGCAGCTCGCCGGATGTGCCGTACGCCGTGCTGCGCCCCTCGGCCAGCTCCTCCGCGGCGGCACGGGAGAGATTCCACGCCGCGTCGATCGCATTGTTCTCCAGCGCCGGGGCCAGATCGTCGCAGCCGAAATGCAGCTCCACGATCTCGGCGCGGGCGGTGCCGTTCCAGTAATCCTCGCTGCGGCGCAGCGTCAGGACGCCGTTTTCGTATTTGTCCCAGATGTACAGCCCCGAGCCGGTCATCGTCTCTGGCGTCAGGACAAGAGCGGCAAGGCTCTTCTTCGCCTGCGATGCGTCCTTCGGAATGCCGGAGGTCGTATACTCCATACCGGGCAGCGTGTTCCAAACGCTCTTCGGCACGATCGGCACGCGGGAAAGGCATTCCTCCACCGCCGCAACGTCGCCCCAGGCGAGGAACGAGAGGTGCGTATCGTCCGTGACCGAAATGCCGGTCGTGTCGATCAGCTCGCAGCCCGGATAGCCATAGAGCAGCGAAAAGTCCTTCATGGACTGGAGCGAGAACTCCACATCCCGCGCCGTGAGCGCCGTTCCGTCGTGGAAATATACGTCGTTCCGCAGCGTCAGCGTCCAGAGCCGGGCCCCGTCCGCGGCGGCGGGCTGCACCGTGTATTCCTGACAGACGCTGTTGATGTACCGCCCGGTCTCGATATCGGCATAAAAGAGCGTATCGTACAAAAGCGAGATCGCCGCGGCTGCGGCATCCGTTTCGGCGGTGTACGGATCGAGCGACGACGGCGTTTCGGAAAAGCCGAGGCGGAACACCGTCTGACCGCTCTCCGTTTTCTCCGGTTCGGGACGGTAGCCGCACGCGCCGATCGACGCCGTGAGCGCGAGAACAAGAAGCAGTATCCAGAGTTTGGATCGGAAAAATTTCATATAGTCATCCTTAAAAAAGCCGGCCGGCGTTTATTCATATGACGCGCACGACCGGCTTTTCGTTCAGCGCGGGGATTATTCGATGCCGGTGAGATCGTAATGATCCAGCCAGCTCTTCGCCGTTTCGCACACGGTGCGCAAGCAGTTTTCATCAAACGGGCTTTCGAGCCCGGCGTTTTTGAGAAGCGTTGTGAAGACTTCGCTGCCGCCCTGACGGGTGTACGCCATGTAGCGCTCCCAGGCTTCCTTGCGGTCTTTCTGCAGCAGCGCCCAGATCTCCAGCGCGACGGTCTGCGCGAGGCAGTAGTCGATATAGTAGAACGGGCTCTGGTAGATATGGAGCTGGCGCTGCCAGCCCTCGCCCTCACTGTAGACGGGGATGTCGCCGTCGAGCTTCATCCACGGCATGTATACGCCGAGCAGCTCCTTCCAGACGCCGTGGCGCTCCGCCGGGGTCATGTCCGGTTTTTCGTAAACGACGTGCTGGAAGTGATCGACCATCGTGCCGTAGGGGATGAACGTGAGCGCTTTGGCGAGATGGCTGTAAAGATATTTGCGGGTATCCTTGCCGAAGAAGCCCTCCGCCCACGGCCACGCCATGAACTCCATGGACATGGAATGGACTTCGCACGCTTCCATGCTCGGATCGTCCATCGGGACGCGCCATGCATTGAGATATGCCTCGAACGCGTGGCCGGCCTCGTGCGTCACGACCTCAACATCGTGCTGCGTGCCGTTGAAATTGGCAAAGATGAACGGGACGTCATAATCGGGAATCGTGCAGCAATAGCCGCCGGCGGCCTTGCCCTCGGTGGAAAGAATATCGAGAAGCTCGCGCTCTCTCATCATACGGAAGAACGCGCTCGTCTCCGGAGAGAGCTCATCATAGAATTTCTGGCCGTGGGCGAGAATGTGCTCGGCGTCGCCGCAGGGACGCGGGTTGCCGCTGCGGAAGGAGAGCGCCGCGTCCGCAAAGCTCAGCGGATACGTTTTCCCGAGACGCTTGGCCTGTTCCTGATAGATGCTCTCGGCAACCGGCACAAGATACTTACGCACGGCGGCACGGAACTTCTCCACATCGGCCTTGCCGTAGCAGTTGCGGCCCATACGGTAGTAGCCGAGCTCCGTATAGCCCTTGTAGCCGAGCTTTTTGCCCATCGTGTCACGCAGATCGACAAGCTCATCGTAAATGCAGTCAAGCTCGCTCTGGTGCTCCTTATACCATCCGCCCTCGGCCTTCCACGCGGCGAGGCGCTGTGCGTCGTCCGCGCCGGTCTTGAACGGCGAGAGCTGCGAGAGCGTGTATACACCGCCCTCAAACGGGATCTGCGCCGAGGCGATGAGCTTATCGTATTCGGTCGTGAGATCGTTTTCCTTCTGCAGCTCCGGGATGATCTCCGGCGAGAACGTTTTGAGGGCGATCTCGGCGTTGAGGAACATCAGCGTGCCGTATTCCTTTTCAAAGTCCGCGCGGTACGGCGAGGCGAGCATCGCCTTCGTCCACTCCTGCGAATACTCCTCCAGTTCCGGGGAAAGCTGGTTCCAGAAGCCGTTCTCCTCGTCATAAAACTTGTCGCGCGTGTCGATCGTGTGGCGCACCTGCGCGAGCGTTGCAAGCGTCTGGATGTGTTTGGAGAGCGTTTCCTTTTCAAGGAACACGGCCTTCGCCGCTTCATAGCTCCCCGCGGCGCGCAGCTTTTCCGTCAGAGTGCGCATGGAGGTTTTCAGCGCCGCGCCGTCGGGACGCTCGTAGGGCATTTCGCGAAATTTCAAGGCTTCCATAAAAAAGCTCCTTATCTATAAAATGATCCGGAAAGCATTTTAGCCTACTTTCCGGATAATTTCAACCTTATTGCGTTTTTCCGCCGGTCACGACGGCGACGGAGAAGCTCTTCCCGGCAGCCGTCACAGGACATACCGCCATGCCGACGCCGTAGAGCTTTGTGAGCGTTTCGCTTGTGAGCGCTTCCTCCGGCCGTCCCGCGGCGAGTACGCCGCCACCCTGGAGGGCGAGCACCTGCGTAGCATACCGGAACGCCTGATTGGGGTCGTGCGTGGAGAAGATCACCGTAAACCCCTCCCCGGCCAGAGCGCTCACGCGCTCCATTACGAGCGCGCTGTTGCCGCAGTCAAGATTGGCTGTCGGCTCGTCCATAACGAGGACGCGGGCGTTCTGCACCATGGCGCGCGCCAGCAGTGCGAGCTGCCGCTCGCCGCCGCTCACGCGGCCGGATTCCCGGTGCGCCAGATGCGCGATGCCGAGACTTTCCATGGCTTCGAGCGCCGCAGCTTTATGCTCCGGACGGGGCGCATCGAAAACGCCGATCTGGTTGGTAAGTCCCATCATAACGACTTCGAGCAGCGTATAGTTAAAGGACGGAATGCACGACTGCGGGATATAGGCGATCTCGCGCGCCGCGGCACGGCGGTCAAGCGTGCGCATGTCCTTGCCGTTTACAAGGATGCCGCCCTCCGACGGTGCAAGAAAGCCGAGCACGCAGCGGAAAAGCGTGCTCTTGCCGACGCCGTTCGGCCCGAGTACGGCGGCAATGTCGCCGTCGGCGGCGGTGAAGGTGATATCATGCAGCACGTCCGTGCTGCCGTAGGAAAAGCCGAGACGGCGGATCTCAATGCTCACGGTCCGCACCTCCCCGCAAAATGAGCCAGACGAATACCGGCGCGCCGACGACCGACGTCAAAATGCCGAGCGGGATCTCTCCCGACGTGGCGAGACGGGCAATATTGTCCACGACCATAAGAAACGCCCCGCCGAGCAGTATGGACGCCGGGATGAGGCGCTTATAATCATGCCCGAAAAGCATCCGCGCAAAGTGCGGGATGACAAGGCCGACCCACCCGATCATTCCGCTCACGGAAACGCAGGCGGACGTGATGAGCGTGGCGCACACAACGATCACAAGACGGAGCCGCGTCGTATGCACGCCGAGACTGCGCGCTTCCTCCTCGCCGAGCGTGAGCAGGTTGATGCGCCAGCGCAGCAAAAAGAGCGGCACCATGCCGATGAGCGCCGGGATGAGAGCAAACTGCAGATCGCGCGTTTTGGCCGAAGAGAGCGAGCCCATCAGCCAGTACGTGATGGCCGGGAGCTGCTGTTCGGTGTCCGCAACGAGCTTTATAAACGATGTGCCCGCCGAGAACAGCGAGCCGACAACGATGCCGGCGAGCACCATGGCGAGCGTGCCGTTCATGCGGCTTGCCCGGCTGATGCACCACGCGAGCGCCACCGCGCCCACGCCGCAGACGAACGCGCTCACCGTCACGCCGAAATAGTTGAACGACAAAAGAATGCCAAGCGCCGCGCCGAAGCCCGCGCCGTTGGATGCGCCGAGAATGTCCGGCGATACCATCGGGTTTCGGAACATGCCCTGATATGCCGTACCCGCAACGGAAAGTCCCGCGCCGACCAGCGCCGAGAGCGCCACGCGCGGCAGACGGATGTTCAGAACGACCGCCTTTTCCTGGCCGGAATACAGTTCCCCCGGCACTTCCGCGCCGAAGAGCTTGCACACCCATTCGCGCAGCGCGTCCCACAAAATGCGGAAAAGCGTTCCCGGCGCAACGGCAAACCGCCCCAGCAGGAACGAACCGAAAAAAAGCAGCAGAAACGCCGCCGCAAGCACCCGGAACCGCCGGGCATAGACCGATGTTTTATCCGCCGTAACAGCGTCCCTCCCTTTCATGTATTTTCACCAGAGAATAGTACCACGCCGCACACGTCTCTGTCAACGAAATAAAAATGCCCCGGTACGGTTTGTGATCCGTACCGGGGCAGCAGACTGTCAAAAAAGCCTCGCAGAGTTTGCGCCCGCAGGCGCAAATAAAGCTTTAACCATTTTCTCCGGCGACATGTGCGTCGGAGAAAATACATTTCGGCTCGCAAACGTGCGAGCGTAAGCGAGTGCGCTGCGGCGAGCCGCAGCCTTTTCAAACGAGAACCCAGTGTAACGGTTCTCGTTTGAGAGCGTGTCAAAAAACCTTTTTTGACATGCTCAATGCCCCGGTACGGTTTGTGATCCGTACCGGGGCAGAAAAGCCTTTTCAGGGATAGTATTTGCGGAATACCGCCTGCGCCGCGGCGTCGGCGGCGTCAAGCGCCTCGTGATACTGCCGGATCAGCGCACGCGCCTCGTCCGTCAGGTGCGAGCCGTGCGCGCCTTCGCGGTCGATGAGGCGGACGTCAAATTCCTTTTCGATGGAATTGATGATCTTCCATGCCTTGGAATACGCCATGCCCATGGAGGCGGTGGCGCGGTTGATGGAGCCAAGCTCCTCCACGCCTTCGAGAAGCTGAACGATGCCCCGGCCGAAGCCGAGATCGTTCGGATCGTCGCTGTTGCGGAATTTGATGATCGTTCTGCAGCGCATGGTGTATCCCCCTTTTTATTATCAGCCCTTAACGGTCTCGCGGACAACTTCGGCGATGTGCGAAGCGCAAAGACCCATCTCTTCGAGCAGCGCCGCCGCCGGGCCGGAATGGCCGAACTCGTCGTTCACGCCGACGCGGCGCACCGGCACGGGATGCTTCTCGCTAACGAGAGAGCACACGGCCTCGCCGAGACCGCCGATGATGCTGTGCTCCTCACAGGTGACGATCTTCCCGCACTCGCGCGCGGCGGCAAGGATGGTCTCCTCGTCGAGCGGTTTGATGGAGCAGACGTTGATGACGCGCACATTGATGCCCTCCGCGGCGAGCGTTTCCGCCGCCTTGAGCGCCTCGGCGACCATGAGTCCGGTCGCGGCGACGGCGACATCCGTGCCGGGGCGGAGCACCTCCGCCTTGCCGATCTCGAAGGAATAGTTCTCCTCCTCGTGGATCACGGGCACGGCGGCGCGGCCGAAGCGGATGTACACCGGACCCTTGTGCTCATAGGCCGCTTTGACGGCGGCGCGCGCTTCCACATCGTCCGCCGGGGAGAGCATGACCATGCCGGGGATCGTGCGCATGAGCGCGAAGTCTTCGCAGCACTGGTGGGAAGCGCCGTCCTCGCCGACGGAGATGCCGCCGTGGGTGGCGCAGATCTTGACGTTCAGATGCGGGTAGCCGACGGTGTTGCGCACCTGCTCATAGGCGCGGCCCGCCGCAAACATTGCGAACGACGAGCAGAACGGCACAAAGCCCATCGTGGAAAGGCCCGCGCTCACGCCGATGAGGTCCGCCTCGGCAATGCCGCAGTTGATGTGGCGGTCGGGATAGGCCTTCTTGAAGATCGCCGTTTTGGTAGCGCCGGCAAGGTCGGCGTCCAGAACAAGGATATCGTCATGCTCGGCGGCAAGCGCCGTTACCGCGTTGCCGTAGCTGTCGCGGGTAGCAATTTTTACAACGTCCGCCATCATTCTGCCTCCTCTTCGCGCAGCGCCGCGGTGAGCTCTTCCATCGCGGTGCGGTACTGTTCCTCGTTGGGGGCTTTGCCGTGCCAGCCCACCTGATTTTCCATAAAGGATACGCCCTTGCCCTTAACGGTCTTGAGAACGATCGCGGAGGGGCGTCCCTTTTCCTGCTCGGCGCGCTTCACGGCCTCGTCGATCGCGTCAAAGTCGTGGCCGTCCACGGTCTGCACAAAGAGTCCGAACGCGGCGAACTTCTCGTCGATCGGATAGGGGCTCATAACGTCGCTCACGGCGCCGTCAATCTGAAGATTGTTGTTGTCAACGAACACGAGCAGGTTATCCAACTTATAGTGCGAGGCGAACATCATCGCTTCCCAGACCTGGCCTTCCTCGATCTCGCCGTCGCCGAGGAGCGTATATACGCGCACGCCGTTTCCAAGACGCTTCGCGCCGAGCGCCATGCCCGCCGCCGTGGATACGCCCTGGCCGAGAGAGCCGGTGGACATGTCCACGCCGGGCGTGAGGTTCATATTGGGATGGCCCTGCAGACGGCTGCCGATATGGCGGAGCGTCTTGAGCTCGTCCACGGGGAAAAAGCCGCGGTTGGCGAGCACCGAGTAGAGCGCCGGAGCCGCATGGCCCTTGGAGAGCACAAAGCGGTCGCGCTTTTCCCAGCGCGGATTTTGCGGATCGATATTCATGTGCTTGAAATAGAGATAGGTGAGCACATCGGCGGCGGAAAGGCTTCCGCCCGGATGCCCGGATTTTGCCGCGTAAACGCCCTCGATGATGCCGAGGCGCACTTTGCAGGCGGCGATCTTCAGCTGTTTCTTTTCGTCCTGCGTCAAAGTATTCGTACCTCCCCGGCGGGATATCCCGCCAAAGTATTTTAACACTCTGATTATAGATTCCTCCGGCGATTCCGTCAAGGAAAAGAAACCGTCTCCGAAGAAAAGACCCTTCGGAGACGATGATTACTTGAGCTTGTCAAAAAAGTATTTTTGACAAGCTCTCAAACGAGACCCACTTCGTTGGGCTCTCGTTTGAAAAGGCTGCGGCTCGCCGCAGCGCACTCGCTTACGCTCGCACGTTTGCGAGCCGAAAAGTATTTTTGCCGACGTACACGCCGCCGGCAAAAATGTTTTACACTCTATTTACGCCTGCGAGCGCAAACTCTGCGAGGCTTTTTCGACAGACTGGATGATTACTTTTCTTCTTAATATTATGTAGTTACTCCAGCGCGGCAGCCAGCAAGCCGAGCCGCTGTTCGATGAACGCCGGAACGTCGTCCATCGAGATCTCCAGCGCGACGGCAAGCTCGCCGAAGAGAAGCTCCTCCGCGCGGCGGAGGTATTTTTCATCCGTGCTGCCGATGCGCTTCTGACGCTTTTCGGCTTCTATCTTCTTCGCGCGGATGGATTTTGCCAGGCGGATAAGATCCATGCTGTCGAACGAGGTGATCTGCTTCTGGTAATAATTGCGCAGCGCGCTGAGATTCTTCTCCGTGCAGATCTCCGCCGGAACGGTCGGCATTGCATCGATGACGGCTTCGGCCTCGCTGCGGTTCATCACCGGGCGGATGGGGACCTTGCCGCTGTCCGCCGGGGTCTGGATGGTGCCGGTCTGGTACATCGGCCGCAGAAGATAATACGGTTTTCCCGGCTGAGAGGCTGAGAATTTCACCGATGTGATCTCCTCCACCACGCAAACGCCCGTTCCGCCGTACATTACCTTCTCTCCGATGGAAAACATTTCGCACCTCCAAAATGCAATCGCCAAACATTCCGCACCCAAAAACCGGCCGGAATGTTCTCCATTATTGAATATTCTAAAGAGATTATACCATATTTTAAACGACTGGCGCAAGCGGAAAATTCACAGAATTGTTGCAATTTAGCGCAAGCGTTCGATATATGTGCAGTTTATTACCGAAAAGGTTAAATTGTTTCCTCTATCTTGTATGATTTTTTATTGACTATAAACGCACTCTGTGCTATATTGTCATCAAAAGCGGGATAGCGTAACGCAGTGTACCATTAATCAACATAATCCGCTTTTCCGTTTGGAATCGTAAGCAAAAAAATTTAAGAATAAGAGGTCGAACACAATGAAAAAAGTAATCTCCGTTCTCCTTCTGGCGTGCATGCTGCTCACGCTGACTGCCTGCGGCAGCCAGCCCGCTGCTCCCGCCACCGATCCCACCGCGGAAGCTACCGAAGCTCCTGCCGCTGAGACCGCCGAAGCCGAGTACAAGCTTGGCATGGGCGTGAGCGTCAGCCTTGACAGCTCCGACACCAATAAAGCTCAGGTCGACGCCACCGTCGCCACGGTCGTCACCGACAGCGAAGGTAAGATCGTCCTCTGCCGCATCGACTGCGCGCAGAACAAAATGGATGTCACCGGCGGCCAGGTCGATACCGCCGCGACCTACACCACCAAGCGCGATCTGAAGTATGACTACAACATGGTCAAGTACTCCGACGCCACGCTCGAGTGGTTCGAGCAGGTCGAGAACCTTGAGAAGTGGGTCGTCGGCAAGACTGCTGACGAGGTCAAGAACATCGAGACCCGCGTCAACGAAGAGGGCTACAACGTCGCCGTTGACGAAGAGCTGTTCGCTTCCTGCTCCATCAGCCTCGAGGCCTTCCAGGAGGCCATTGTGAAGGCCTGCAACGACGAGAAGGGTTCCACCTTCACCGCCGTCCCCGGCTCCTTCACGCTGGGCGTGTCTGCCATCTCCAACTCCACCGAGTCCGTGTCCGCTGCTGATTCCGAAGACGGCAACGCCATGGTCAAGATGTACACCGAGTTCGGCGCCGCCGCTGTCGGCTCCGACGGCAAGATCCTCGCCGCGCTGACCGACGCCATCCAGCCCAAGATCACCGTGAGCGCCGAGGGCGAGATCGTCAGCAAGGACTACACCGCTACCAAGCGTGAGCTCGGTGACGACTACAACATGGTCAAGTACGGCAACGCCATTGCCGAGTGGGACGCGCAGGCCAAGGCTTTTGCTGACTACACCGTCGGCAAGACCGCGGACGAAGTGATGGGTCTCGACACCACCACCAACGCCGAGGGCTATCAGGTCTCCACCGATGAGACGCTGCTCGCCTCCTGCACGATGGCTATCGACGGCATGCAGGCCGCCATTGCCACGGCGGCGAACAACGCCCGGTAATTTCCGCGAAGCAAATGAACCGGAAAAAGAATACCCGCGCGGTCGCCGCGCTTCTCTGCGGCGTTCTGCTCGCTCTTGTTCTTCTCTCCGGCTGTTCAGCTTCCGCCGAACCTGTCAAGGCGCAGGGGAAAAGCTATTTCACCTACTTTGACACGGTGACCTATATTTACAGCTATGCAGGCGATTCGGCAGAACGGTTTTCGGACTGTTCTGCCGAAATTGCTGATATACTCGGGGAATATCACCAGCTTTTTGATATCTACCACGAGTATTCCGGCATAAACAACCTCTGTACGGTAAACAAAATGGCCGGCGGAGACGCTGTAGCGGTGGATGCGCGGCTGATGGAGTTTCTGCTCTATGCCAAGGAGCTCTATGAGCTGACCGGCGGAGAGATGAACGTGATGATGGGAAGTGTCCTCACGCTCTGGCACAACGCGCGTGAAGCCGCGTCGGAAGATCCGAAGAACGCCTACGTTCCCGCGGAAGAAGATCTCACCGAGGCAGCGAAGCACACGGACATCTCCCTTCTGGAGCTGGACGAGGAAAACAACACCGTCCGTATCTCGGACCCGCTTGCCTCCATTGACGTTGGCGCGCTCGGCAAGGGCTACGCCACCGAAATGGCGGCGCAGAAGGCCGAAACACTCGGCTGCGAGAGCTATGTGCTCAACGTCGGCGGCAACATCCGCATCATCGGCACGCGGCCCGACGGCACCGGCTGGAAGACCGGCGTGCGCGACCCGAAGAACCCTGACTCGAATTACTGCGCAAAGCTCCTGCTCGCCGACACCTCCTGCGTCACCTCCGGCATTTATGAACGGTATTTCACCGTGGACGGCGTGAGGTATCACCACATCATCGATAAGGATACGCTCTATCCCTCCACGCTCTTCACCTCCGTCACGGTCGTGACGAAAAACAGCGGTCTTGCCGATGCGCTCTCCACCGCGCTTTTCTGCATGCCCCTTGCCGACGGCGAGGCGCTGTGCGAAAGGCTCGGCGATGTGGAAGCGCTCTGGGTGCTCCCGGACGGCGAGCTGCATATGACCTCCGGTATGGAGGCCATTCTCGTTCCGGACGATACGTCCGGCGAATCGCAAAGCTAAAATTACTGCATTACAGCAAAGAAGAAATGAATGGAAAGGTTGGATTCTGATGGCATTCCGTAAGCGCCTTCAGGCGGTTCACGTTCCCCATCATAAGAACACCGCCGGAATGAAGGCCGAAACCCTTCCCCCGCCGAAAGAAGTGCTTCTCCCCATGAACATGCACATGGGCACCCCCGCCGTGCCGGTCGTCAGCGTCGGCGACTATGTCCGCGTCGGTCAGAAGCTCGCCCGAGGCGAGGGCAGCATCACCTGTGAGGTTCATGCGACCGTTTCCGGCACCGTTCTCTCGCTCGATCCGATGCCGGAGCTCTTCGGCAACGATCTGCCGGTCATCCGCATTGAGAACGACGGAAAAATGGAAGTCGATCCCACGCTTGCCCCGCGCACAGCGGAGGATCTCGCCGCGTTCGTGGAAGATCTGCACGAGAGCGGCATTGTCGGTCTCGGCGGCGCGGCGTTCCCCGTTGACTGGAAGTTTGACGCGGCGCTGCGCCACAACGTCAAGACCATGCTCATCAACGGTGCGGAGTGCGAGCCGTACGTCACGAGCGACAACCGCATGATGCTTGACCACGGCGAGGATATCCGCCGCGGTATCGAGCTCCTCAAGAAATACGTCAAGCCCGACAACTTTGTTTTCGCCATTGAAAACAACAAGCCGCACGCCATTGCCGCGATGAAGGAGCTTTTTGCCGACGACCCCACGATGAGCTTCGTTGAGCTGCCGAGCTCCTATCCGCAGGGCGCGAAGCAGATGATCCTTTATAACGCGCTCGGCAAGGTCGTTTACGCCGGCCAGCGTTTTGCAACGCTCGGCGTTATCATCATCAACGTCTCGACGCTCGCCAAGGTCGCCAAGTTCATGGACACCGGCATGCCGCTTGTCGACCGCGTCGTCACCGTTGACGGCTCGGCCATCAAGGAGCCGAAGAACCTGCTCGTCCCGATCGGCACGCCGTACCGCTACCTGGTCGAGGCCGCCGGCGGGCTCAAATGCGAGCCGGGCCGCGTTGTGAACGGCGGACCGATGATGGGTCACGCCGTCCCCTCGCTCGACTATCCGGTACTTAAGACGACCGGCAGCGTGCTGGTCTTCTCCGAAGCGGACAGCGTTATCCACGAGCCGACGCCGTGCATCCACTGCGGCCGGTGCGTGTCCCACTGCCCGATGAATCTCAACCCCACTGCGTTCTCGGACGATCTTGAGGAAGAGAACGGCGATAAGCGCGCGCTTCTCCTTGACCGCGACCATGTAAACTTCTGCATCGAGTGCGGCAGCTGCAGCTACGTCTGCCCGGCGCACCGCCCGCTCGTGGAGAACAACCGTGCGGCAAAGAAATATCTCAAAAAATACAAAGCCGATCATGCGGAAGGAGGGAAAAAGTGATGGATAAGCGGTTTGAAACCCCCTCTTCCCCGTTTACTCACTGCGGCGCGAGCACGCAGCGCATCATGCTTGATGTGATCATCGCTCTGCTCCCCGCCACGGCTGCCGCGATCGTGATTTTCGGCGCTCCGGCTCTTGTACCGATCCTCTCGTGCGTGATCGCCGCCGTCGTTTCCGAATTTCTCTTCAACGCGATCACCCACCGCAAGCAGTCCATCGGCGATCTCAGCGCCATTGTGACGGGTCTGCTGCTTGGTCTCAATCTCAGCACAAACGTGCCGGTCTGGCAGTGTGTGCTCGGCAGCGTGTTCGCCATTGTGTTCGTCAAGTGTCTGTTCGGCGGTCTCGGCCACAACTTTGCGAACCCTGCCATCACCGCGCGCGTGTTCATGCTCGTCTCGTTCACGCAGGTCATGGGCGGCGCGATGCCGAAGGGCGTTGATCTCGTAACGAGCGCCACCCCGCTCGAAGTTCTCTCCACCGGCGGCGAGGGTCTCCCCTCCCTGCTGGATATGTTCCTCGGCGTGCGCGGAGGCGCGGTAGGCGAAACGTGCGTTATCGCGCTGCTCATCGGCTTTGCGTATCTCGTCATCCGCCGCGTGATCCGCTGGTATGTCCCGGCGATCTTCGTCGGCAGCGTGTTCGTGCTCTACTTCGTCACGACCGGCAGTGCCGTTACCGCGCTCTATGAGATCATGGCGGGCGGTCTGTTCCTCGGCGCGATCTTCATGGCGACCGACTACCAGACCTCGCCGATCAACAACAAGGGCAAGGCGTTCTTCGCGCTCGGCTGCGGCATTCTGACGTTCGTCATCCGCGAATACTGCGCGTATCCGGAGGGCGTGTCGCTCTCCATCCTCGTGATGAACATTCTTGCTCCGATGATCGAAAAATGGACGGCGGCTACGCCGCTCGGATTGGGAGGGCCGAAAAATGCAAAATAAAGGCAGCTTTCTCCGCTCGGCTCTGACGCTGATCGTTCTCTTTCTCGTTTTCGCTCTGCTGCTCACCGGTCTCAATGTCTGGGCCGGGCCGCGCATCGAGCTGAGCGAGGCTTCCCAGGCGCTCGGGCCGCTCATGGATATTTTCCCCGGCGCGCAGGGCTTTACTCTTCTCTACAGCAGCGACGGCTCCGCCGGAAGCGAGCTTACCGACGTTCCGGAGACCGTGCAGAGCATCTATACCGAGACCTCCGGTCTCGGCTACGCGATCCTTCTCTCCACCACGCAGGGCTACACCCACGATCCGATCGAGATCTCCATGGCCGTGGATACCGAGGGTAAGATCGTCGGCACGCAGGTGCTCTCCTACCCCGACACGAAGGACATGGGTGTGGATACGTATCCGCAGACCTATATCGGACAGGATTCCACTCTTGCGGACGTGAGTCTCGTCGCGGGCGTGACCTACTCCTCCAAGGCGTTCCATGACGCCATTCTCGACGGCTTCACCGCTCTCACGGCGAACGGGCTTGTCAGCGCGGGCGTCAAGGGCGACGCACAGCTTCTCACCGAGCTGATCGCGACCGTGTTCCCCGGCATGATGAACAGCGAAGGCGCGATGCAGGGCGAGGAGACCGAGACCGGTCTCGACGGCGTGACCGCCGCTTACAAAGCCCCGAACGGCGCGGGCTTCGCGTTTATTGCGAACGTGGACGGCGCGGGCGTGCTTGCCATTGCGAACACCTCCGGCAGTGTCTGCGTCTATGACGTTGAAGGCAGCGTTGTGACCGATTCCTACGCCGATCTTGCCGAGACCGCCGCCGCATTCGCGCGCGACAACGGCGATCTCTTCACGGACGACGATATCTCCAAGCTCAGCGCTTACTACTCCAAGGACGCGGATTACGCGGCGCTCGGTCTCGACGGCGTATACAACACCGTGACCGCCGCCTACACCGTGACGGAGAACGGCGAAACGCTCTATGCCTTCGTTTCCCGTCCCTACGGCTACAGCAACATCCCGATGGCCGTCTACTATGTTCTCAACGCTGACGGCGAGATCGTGATGATGAACGCCAAGGAGTTCATTCTGGAAAAGGACTACTTCTCCAACTACACACTCGATCCGCAGAGCTACAAGGAAGGCTTCGTCGGCATGACCGCTGAGACCATGACGGACGACGTAGCGTTCATCTCCGGCGCAACGATGACGATGAACGCCGTCAAGACCGCTACGCACGATGTTTTCGACGCCTTTGCCACTCTGAAAGAGAACGGAGGACTTGGCAATGAATGAGAAGAAAATGACCGTTAACCCGATGTGGGTACTGTTTCTCGGCGCGTGCCCCGCGCTGGGCGCGACCGGAACGCTCCGGGGTGCCGCTGCCATGGGCATTACGGTTCTCGCCGTGATGCTGCTCACTGCGCTCGTGATGGCGCTGCTGCGCCGCATTCTCCCGGAGCGCGCGGTGATCGCCGCGACGATCCTCACGGCAGCGCTGTTCACCTCCGCTGCGCAGCTCGTGCTGCACGCGGTGCTGCCGTCCGTTTACAAGATGCTCGGCGTGTATCTCGCCGTGGCTGCCGTCAACCTGCTGGTGTTCAGCCGCAGCGCCGGCAGCGCCTCCGGTCTCTGTGTCGGAAAGGTCGTTGTGACCGGGCTGGAGTTTCTCGCGGTGATCGCCGTTGTCGCGCTGCTGCGCGAGCTCTTCGGTCTCGGCACCGTATGGGGACAGGAGATCGCCTTTCTCAAGGCACACGCCGTGGCTTCGCTCCAGAAGCCCATGGGCGGCTTCCTGGTATATGCCATCGTCGCCGCGATCGTCAACGCCCTCTTCCCCGCCGCGTGCGCTGCGGAGGAAGAGCCCGGCTTCGCCGGTGTCGCCGCCGGTACAGCGGAAGGAGGTAACGAGTAATGACGTTCAAAGCCATTGTCGGTATCGTGCTCGGCGCGATGCTCGCCAACAACTATGCGCTGGAGAAATTCCTCGGCGCGGCTCCCCTGCTCGGCTGGTCCGCGCAGGAGAAGAAGATCACCGTGCTCGGCGTGTCTGTAACCGTCGCCATGGTGCTCACGGCGCTGATCGCCGGTCTTGTGCAGACCTACGTTCTGGACGCGCTGTCTCTCGGCTATCTGCAGACGCTCGTCTTTGCCGCAATCGTGCTCATTGTTGTCTATGCAATGAATGCCGTTGCGAAGGCCGCCTTCAAAAAAGACCTCGGCGTCTACTTCCCCGTCATCGCGCTCAACAGCGCCGTGCTCGGTCTCGCGGTGAATAACGCCGTCGATGCGCTCGCTCTTGGAGAGAGCATCCTCACGGCGCTCGGCGCGGGTCTCGGCTTCTGGCTCGCTCTCGCGGCGTTTGCCGCCGTCCGCTCGAAGATCCGCGAGCGCTACGTCCCGAAGGCGTGGCGCGGTCTGCCGATCTACCTGCTGACCGCCGCTATCCTCTCCATGGCACTGCTGGCGTTCTGAGAAACGATCCAACAAACGTAAACCCGCCCTCCGATCCGCGGATCGGAGGGCGGGGTTTCATTGGTTCCGCTTTGGATTGTCGGTCAGACCGAGGATATAGTCCACGGACACATGATAGAACTGCGACAGCCGGATTAGGATATCCGTCGGTACGTCACGCTGGCCGAGCTCATAGTTGCTGTATACCTGCTGCGAGCAGTTCAGATACGCCGCCAGATCTTTCTGCTTCATATCGTGGTCCTCCCGCAGATCGCGCAAACGGCAGTACATGCTACCACCTCCTGACAGCAGAAAGAATAGCGTACCGCATTTTGTTGTATTGACTTTTACTGCAAATTGCAGTATAATCATCCTGCAGAGGTAATATTTCCACTTTTCAGAGAAACTAAACAAAGGGGAGGAAAACATGAGTTGTCCATTTTACTGGTACAATCACCACTATGCCTGCCGAAAGAGCGGAAAGGACGTCAACGAGGACACATACGACAAATACTGCCGTAACTACGATTACGACGACTGCCCCATCTACAAGGGCAACGACTCTGGCGGCTGCTTCCTGACATCAGCCTGCACCGAGGCGCGCGGTCTGCCGGATGACTGCCATGAGCTGACAGTGCTGCGCAGCTTTCGTGATGGATATCTCCGTTCCCAGCCGGAGGGCGAAGCGGAAATCGCGGAGTATTACGCCGTCGCTCCGCGGATCGTTGAAGCGATTCGGAGCAACGCGAATGCCGTGGAAGTATTCGACGCCATCTACCGCGAGCTTGTCCTTCCCTGCACTACGTTGATCGATCATTCGGATTACGAAAAATCCCACGAGCTTTATCGTTCTCATGTACAGAAATTAAAAGAACTCTACTGTTCTAAGGAGGCATAACATGAAAGACAACAGTACCGATTGCGTAATTCGCGTTGCCGTCAGTGGCACTTTCCTCGAAGCATATACCGCTTTTGCGAATGGCGGGAAAAATGAATATCCGTCCGCTATCACTCAGTTCAAGAAAGCTCTGCAATTATCTGAAAGTTTGATTGTACCCTCAGACAGCGACCTTTTCCAGCGCAGGGAGATCAATCGATATCTCGGCATGCTGACATATCTTTTAAATGGGGATGACTATCTGCGTAAGGCAGAGGCCTTTTATAATGCGGGCATGCCACTGGAAGAGGCAAATGATCTCCGTACCGCTTTGTTTTATGTGTTTTGCATGAACAAACTCGCCGACGCAACGAATGATCAAAGTTATTACAGAAAGAGCTACGATGTGTCTTGGGCGATATTCTCCAACCGATTTGCTGATGTACAGGACGATTCTTATAAGGCAAGTTTTCTCGTCTGCATCATTTCAGAGAAAATTCTCGGGCGAATATGTTCGAAGGACCTTGATGGAGCATCGGAAATAAATAGAATACTCGGAATGCTGGAGGACTGTGAGGATACATACAGCATGTACCAGCAGACGATTGATACAGAACGCAGAGAGAGTGAAAAAAGCCCTGGCGTATTAGGCAAACTCTTCCGTCGTTTTTCCAGATAAGCTACTTCGCTTTAGCATTTTTCTTATACAAGAACTCCCGCCGGTCGGTGACCGGCGGG
>OGYN01001531.1_pt1 | contig 18734 bp, 10 predicted proteins | sample 1576551 | NCBI WGS metagenome assembly OGYN01 (sample SAMEA3541589, study PRJEB24748) | human gut metagenome | biome: human gut; feature: human-associated habitat; material: faeces | place: China | collected 2012 | reverse complement strand
TTAACTTTAGGAAAATTGTCCAGTGAATGGACTTGAAGTTAATCGCCTTGATTATTATTTTTATATGATTCTTTTTAAATTTCTCTTTAGTGGTTTCTTAAATTTCAAGCGTTCATAGTATAAAGTTCAATAGATATAGGTAAAAAGTTAGGATTGGTGTTTGAAATTCCACAATATTCCTCCGGTCTGTTTATTCTTCTTTTATGAGTGACCGGAGGAGTTGCTGGAAATCCTGTTTGACCAAAATGAAAATATGATATCATGAGGACTGTTTTCTAAGCTTTTGATTATGAAATTGCCAGACTAAAATCCGTTGGCGGAACTAATAACTAAAATAATATTTAAATGAGAAAAAGAATATCGTTATTGCAAATGGCTGTTTTCTTCTTTACGGCTCAGGTAGCTTGGGCAGGTAATATAAAAACAGAAAAAGTAACACTGGTAGGAAATGGAATTGTAGAATTTATCCCCGTAGGGTATGATGTTTCCCGTACGCCTTCATTAATTCTCTCCCATGAACCGGAAAAGAAAGGTGAAGTACCGGAAAACTGGAAATTAGTTCCTCAATTTACGATGACTGATGGCAAGGCAAATGCCTCATTGGATGTTCCAGCCGGAACAAGTCTGTATGGAGGTGGTGAAGTGACCGGTCCGTTGCTGCGTAATGGGCAAAAGATTAAAATGTGGAATACGGATAATGGTATGTATCGGGTTGATGGTGGCTCACGTCTGTATCAAACGCATCCGTGGGTATTGGGTGTTCGTCCGGACGGGACAGCGTTTGGCGTATTGTTTGATAGTTTTTGGAAGGCTGAATTGATTACTAATTCAGATAAAATTGAATTTAATACTGAAGGAGCACCTTTTCGTACTTATATCATAGATCGTGAATCTCCGCAAGCTGTATTAAAAGGACTTGCTGAATTGACCGGTACTATAAGTATGCCTCCCAGATGGGCAATCGGTTATCATCAGTCTCGTTTTTCTTACGTGCCGGAAGCTAGAGTGAAAGAAGTTGCCAATACTTTTCGTGAAAAGAAGATACCGTGCGATGTAATATGGTTTGATATCAACTATATGGATGAATTCCGTGTATTCACAATCAATGACAGGGATTTTCCCGATCCGAAGCGCATGAATAAGTATCTGCATGATAATGGATTCCATTCCGTGTATATGATAGATCCAGGCGTAAAAGTGGATGATAACTATTTTGTGTATAAAACCGGAAAAGAGCAAAATGCTTTTGTTTGTGATATCTATCGTAATGAGTTTCACGGGAAAGTATGGCCGGGTGCTTGCGCATTTCCTGACTTTACCCGTCCGGAGACGCGCACTTGGTGGTCTGGACTTTATAAAGACTTTATGGCTAATGGAATAGATGGCATTTGGAATGATATGAATGAACCGTCTGTATTTGATGGTCCTGGGGGAACGATGCCGGAGAACAATATTCATTTAGGAGGAGGCAACTTACCTATTGGTAGCCATTTAATGTATCATAACGCTTATGGTCGTCTGATGGTCGAAGCTTCTTATAATGGCATGATGGCTGCTAATCCAGGCAAACGTCCATTTCTTCTTTCCCGCTCCAATATTATTGGCGGACAGCGTTATGCAGCCATGTGGACGGGCGATAACGAAGCTACTTATGAACAGATGAAACTTTCTGTACCGATGTCTATTACATTGGGGTTGTCCGGTCAGCCTTTCAATGGTCCGGATATAGGTGGATTTGCTGGGAATACGACTCCCGATTTGTGGGGAAACTGGTTAGGCTTCGGGGCATTTTTCCCTTTTTCCAGAGGACATGCTTCCTGTGATACAAATAACAAGGAACCGTGGGCTTTTGGCAAAGACCTTGAGAAAGAATCGCGTATAGCATTGGAACGTCGATATCGTTTGCTACCTTATCTTTATACTGCTTTTTACACTGCCCATACAGATGGACAACCTGTTATGGCTCCTGTTTTTTTTGCGGATTTAAAAGATCAAAGATTACGTGCTGAGGAACAAGCTTTTATGTTAGGAACAAATATTCTAGTGGTTCCTGCATTTGCAAAGAATCCGGCTTTACCAACAGGTATTTGGGAGGATTTATCTTTGGTGAAAGGAGATACAAAAGGTAAATATCAGGCCAAGCTAAAGGTTAGGGGTGGTGCCATTATTCCTGTTGGTAAAATAATTCAAAATGTGAATGAAAATTCATTTGATCCTTTGACTTTAGTGGTTTGTCCAAATAAGGAAGGTAAAGCTGAAGGTTCTTTGTACTGGGACAAAGGAGATGGATGGGAGTTTCAAAAAGGAGATTATAAGCTATTAACCTTTAAAGCGCAACAGGAGAAAAAAGATGAGTTTAGTGTAAAACTTGTAAATAGTGAGGGAAACGGAAAGATGAATATTGAAACTATAAAAGTTGAGGTATTCTATAATGGAAAGATTTATAGGACTTCTGGAAAGCTTTCAGATACCCTTAGAGTAAAAATAAAATAGATAAATGGAATACTTTTTAGTTTCATTTTTAGTGGAGTATATAAAATTGATCGTTCTAATATATATTATATTTATAGTGTATATTATACGATAAATATAATAAATTCACATAATATTAATTTAAATAGAATGAACTATCTATGAAGAACTTATTACGACAACATTTTAAACGGCAATGGCTTGTATGTTTTGCTTTGACTTTTTATTTATTATCTTGTCAAGATGATAAAAAAACAGGAGTGGACTATGATCCAAATAAACCAGTGGCATTGACTGACTATTATCCGGTTACAGGAGCTATTTCAACTCAAGTCATTTTGAATGGTTCAAACTTTGGAACTAATAAGGATAATGTAAGAGTATTTTTTAATGAGAAGGAGGCTGCTGTTATATCTGTTACACAAAGTAAAATATTGGTCCTTGTTCCGAAGCTTCCTGGTGAAAAATGTGTGATAAAGGTACAAATCGGTGAACAGGCTGGACAATACGAGCAGATCTTTGATTATATTATCCAAACTAATGTGTCTACTTTAGTTGGAGGTGACAAGAATTCAACTCAAAATGTAACCGGAACGGTTACTCTTGCAGAAGCACAATTTAAGAATTCTATAAAAGATGTAATAGCAGTGGATGCTAATAACAATGTGTATTTTGCAGTTCAGGAGTCGGACGATGGTATGAATTCTAAAGGGTATATATATGTATTGAATGAAGAGGCCAATCAGGTAAAACTGATCAAAAATAATTTTGGTTTCTTTCTTACTGCTCCTGTTCTTACAATGTGTTGGATAATAATGTATATCTTTTTCATGGTAATAGTGGAAATTATGATTATTCCTATTTTGAAACGAATAATGGATTTGCAGAGGTTGGTATGGGGAATGTGTCATATGATAATTCTGATATCCATCCGGGAGGAGAAGGCTCCATGGCTAGTTGGGGAGCTAGAAAATGTTTTGCAATGAATCCTGAGGATGGAAAGTTCTATATAAGAAGTGGTGGCGGTTATTTTTATCGTATTAATCCCTTGAATAGGTATGGAGAGAATTTGACAAACGGTCGTCAAGTAGGTACAGAAAATGGTAATACTTACGGTTGTGCGTTTGACCCTAATAATAGCAATATTTTTTATTTTTCTAATGATGGGAGACATTGTATTTATAAATATAATTTGACTACTGATGAGTGTGAAGTTTTTGCAGGCAGTGGGACTGCTGGATATTTAGATGGTTATGCTCTTGAAGCACAGTTTAATCAACCTTGTCAGATTGCTTTTGATTCACAAGGAGATATGTATGTAGCAGATAAACAAAATCATTGTGTTAGAAAGATTGCAATGAAAACCGGATATGTATCTACTGTAGCTGGACTTCCACAACAAGCTGGATATCGCAATGGAACAGATGAAGTTGCACAGTTTAATCAGCCCATTGGTTTGGTAATTGATTCGAATGATGTATTGTATGTGGGAGACTCGGAGAATCGTGCAATTCGTCGAATCGCAATAGAATAATTATTAATTTTATTTTTAATATAACATGAATCGAGTAATTGTATTTTTACTTTGTTTTTTAACTATTGCGTGTCAGGCTTTTGCGCAGGGAGAACAGAGTTTTACTTTGACCGGTACGGTCTTCGATGAATTTAATGAGCCCGTTCCGGGAGCTAATGTATATGTAAAGGATAAACCTGGTGTGGGAGTTACTACTGATATAGATGGTAAGTATCATTTAAAAGTGAGCATATATGATATAATAGTTGTATCTTTTTTAGGTTATGAAAATTTTGAGCAACGTTTGACTAAGAAGTTGGATGATCTTAAAGTAACTCTTAAGCCTTCAACGGAACACCTTGATGAGGTAGTGGTTGTTGGTATGGGTACTCAGCGTAAAGTCAGTGTTGCTGGTGCTATTACTACAATGGAACCTGCACAATTAGAGGTGCCAGCCACTAATATTGTTAATACATTAGCAGGACGTGTTGCAGGGGTAATTGGTGTGCAGTCAAGCGGAGAGCCTGGTAAGAATATTTCAGAGTTTTGGGTGCGTGGTATTGGTACATTTGGTGCAAGTAGCGGTGCATTGGTATTGATTGATGGTTTAGAAGGTGATTTAAGTCAGGTAGATGCTGCTGATGTAGAAAGTTTTTCTGTATTGAAGGATGCGGCAGCTACAGCTGTATATGGAAGTCGTGGTGCAAATGGGGTAGTATTGGTGACTACTAAACGTGGCCGTGTTGAAAAAGCTAAAATATCTTTTAAGACCGAACACACCATTTCATCACCTACCCGCCTTCCTGAGTTTGTAGGTTCTGCCGATTATCTTAGTTTATATAATGAGGCATTGCGTAATGATGGTGAAGGACCGCAGTTTTCAGATGAACTGATAGCCCATTACCGTAACAACGACGATCCGGATTTGTATCCCAATACCAATTGGATTGACGAACTTCTCCGGAAGAACACCTTTAGTCATCGCTATACACTCAATGTACGCGGCGGTACTGAAAAAGCCAAGTATTTTGTGTCGGGAGCCTATTATAACGAAACCGGATTATTCAAGAACAGGCCGAATGGGATTTATGATACCAATATTGGTATAGACCGTTTTAACTTGCGTTCGAATATCGATATGGCTGTATCTTCCACCACTACTGTAGGGGTAGATCTCGCTATGCAATACCTTATTAATAATTATCCGGGAACGGGTACTTCCACCATTTTCCGTTCTATGTTAATCACGCCTCCTTATGCTTTCCCCGCAGTGTACAGTGATGGTACCGTAGCCACGTATGCCCAGGAAAGAGATGCGAACATGCGTAACCCTTATAACTTATTAATGAATTCCGGGTATGCCAAAGAATATAGGACAGGTATACAATCGAAAGTAAATGTCAACCAGAAACTTGATTTTATTACTAAAGGTTTGTCTGCAAACTTAAATGTAAGTTATGACTACGATAGTGAGATGATTATTCGTCGCGAGTATAATCCGACACGATACCATGCCACAGGCCGTGATGAATTAGGGCAGCTGATTTTTTCCACAGTAGTATCGGGTAATCCGGATATTCAAGATCCCAAAAACAGTGCGACATCTGCTACCAAGAAAATTTATATCGATGCATCTATCAACTATAAGCGTACATTTGGAAAGCATGATGTGGGAGCAATGTTACTATATATGCAAAAAGAAACGCAACAGCATAATGTTCCCCTTCCATTCCGTAAGCAAGGATTCGTAGGACGTGCTACATATGGCTATGATGGGCGTTACTTTATTGAAGGTAATTTTGGTTATACCGGTTCTGAGGCATTTGCTGAAGGCAATCGTTTTGGCTTTTTTCCGGCAATAGGTGCCGCTTATTACCTTTCCAATGAATCATTTTATCCGGAAGTAATAAAAAAAGTGGTAAATAAACTAAAGCTAAGAGCGTCTGTCGGGCGGACTGGTAACGATAAAACCGGACGGGAACGTTTTTTGTATCGTCCCACTTTTACTACCAATGCCGGCGGATTTACGCAGGGTATCGGTGATACGGGCGGAACTAACGGAATTGGTAACGGAATTGTTGAAGGACGTTTCGCCGCTCCTTATCTGGCTTGGGAAATTGAGGACAAGCAGAATTATGGTTTCGATCTGGGACTGTTTGATAACCGCATCGATATTATCTTCGATTATTTCCGTTCTGAGCGTAGGGATATTTTGTTACAGCGTCGTACTGTTCCACAATTGGGCGGGCTTCGTCAAGACCCGTGGCAGAATTTTGGTAAAGTACGTAATCAGGGTATAGATATGTCGATGAATCTCAATCAACAGATAGGTAAACTGAAACTTAGTGCTCGGGGAACCTTTACTTTTACCCGGAATAAAATTCTTGAATATGATGAACTACCTCAGAAGTATGGATATCAAGCTGTTACAGGTACAAGAGTTAGTGAGAATACTCTTTATATAGCCGACCGCCTTTATACAGAAGACGATTTTATAGTCAGTACCAATGCTAACGGATTGAAAACCTATAAACTCCGTTCGGAACTTCCACGTCCTACTTTAGGAGGACTGATTGGCCCGGGTGATATCAAATATGTCGATGTAAATGGTGATGGCGTGATTGACTCTTATGATCAGGTAAGAGGAGTGGGTAATCCGAGTACTCCTGAAATTATTTATGGATTTGGTCTTAACGCTGAGTACAAAGGCTTCTATGCGAGTATCTTTTTTCAGGGAGCAGGCAATACATCTGTTCTTCTGGGAGGAGCCACTTCCGAAGGGTGGTATCCGTTCTCTTGGGGCGTCGACCAGTCCAATTATCGCACGTTTGCTTTAGACCGCTGGACTGAAAACAATCCCAGTCAGGATGTTATTATTCCGCGTTTGCATAAGAACAATGCCAATAATGCCAATAATCGGGTGGCAAGCACTTGGTGGTTGCGTAATGGTTCCTTCTTACGACTGAAAAATATAGAGTTCGGTTATCAGCTTCCTAAGAAATTTATGGATAAGATTGGTTTTGAGGCTGCCCGTATTTATATTATGGGATATAACCTTGCTGTGTGGGATGACATTAAATATTTCGATCCGGAAGCCGGTAATGCCAATGCGGGTTTGAATTATCCTTTGCCCCGTACTTTCACTCTCGGTTTAGACTTTACATTCTAAAAAGACAAAATTGATTAATAAATAGAAAGATGAAAAAGCAAAATTCTATATACACTTTGTTGATAGCGCTATTGTGCTTTGTTAGTTCTTGCGACTATTTGGGAGTTTCCGATCAACTTGCAGGAGGTTTGCAGAATACCGAACAGGTGTTTGATAATGTATCGTATACAAAGAGATGGTATGCCAATGTTTTTGCCGGTATCCCCGATTATTCAGGGATTAACAGCGTGAATGTGGGAGCTTTCAAAAATCCCTGGACGGGTATGTGTGATGAGCTGGTCGTTGGGTATGGAAACTCTTCCAAATACAATAATTCGGATAGAAATGCTGCCAACATGGGTTTTCATCGTTATGGTGACTGTTACAAATACATTCGTCAGGCTAATATTTTTTTGCAGAAAGCACATCCGATAATGACTACGGGAACCCAAGGAGACCAGTTGTTGGAAGACGAGCTGACACAAATGAAAGCCAATGTGCGTTTTATGCGGGCATTTTATCACTATTTGTTGTTTGAACAATACGGTCCGATCATCTTGGTAAAGGACAAAATATACAATGCGACTGAGGATCAGGATGTACCCCGGAATACAGTAGATGAAGTAATAGAGTATATTGATTCCGAGCTCACAGCTGTTGCTTCTGAATTGACTCAGGAGCCTATTTTTGAAGATAAGGACTATCGTGCCTGGCCGACTAAAGGAGTTGCTTTGGCTGTTCGGGCAAAATTGTGGTTGTATGCTGCAAGTCCTCTTTTAAACGGTGGATACCGCGAAGCTCTGTCGGTGACAAATCCGGATGGTACCCGTCTGTTTCCTGATTATGACGCCGGTAAGTGGGAGAAAGCTCTTGCTGCTTGTAAAGACTTTATTGACTATGCTGAGGCCGGAAGATATGAATTATACAAAGAGTATAAAGACGATAACGGTGCTGTCATTGATCCGGATAAGTCTGTGTATAATCTGTTTCAGAAATATACACATGAGATTATCTGGGCTACGGCAAATAATGATTGGGGGGGAATGAATGGTGATGCTTTCGACCGTCGTATTGCTCCCCGTTGCGAAAAAAATGGCTTAGGTTCCACTGGAGTTACTCAGGAACTGGTCGATGCTTTTTATATGAAAGACGGTTTCCCTGTTTCGGCTACAGCCTATTTGCCGCAGTCTACACTTTATCAGGAAGAAGGGTATGGGACTTACAAAGATCAGAATGATATCTTTTCTAAGAAGTATACCAATGTGACTGTCAGCAATCGCTATCTCAATCGTGAACCTCGTTTTTATAATACAGTCTTTTTCAATGGACGTCAATGGCCAGTGAGCTGTAATCAGGTATTATTTTACAATGGTGGTAACTCCGGCGTACAGGAAGGACAGGCTACCCTGACCGGTTATATGCTTTTCAAACGTTTCAATCGTTCGGTCAGTTTAACTAATCCGGGAGTAGCCTCCCAGTTCCGTCCCTCTATTATTTTCCGTTTGGCAGATTTCTATTTGATGTATGCTGAGGCAGCCAATGAAGTCAATCCTAATGACGCGAGAGTTTTGAAATACCTCAATCTGGTGCGTGAGCGTGCAGGACTCCCCGATATAGAGACTTTGAATCCGGCTATTCGTGGTAATCAGGAATTGCAACGGGCTGCCATTCAACGTGAACGCCAGATTGAACTGGCCACAGAGGGGCAGCGCTATTTTGATGTGAGAAGATGGATGATTGCTGATAAAAACGGGGAAGGTCGTCAGAATGGCTATGTGCACGGAATGAATGTACGCGGTGAGTCGAATGATAAAGAAGATTTCAATCGCATAGTGGAAGCAAGCCAGATTGTATTTAACCGGAAAATGTATCTGTATCCCATGCCTGATTCCGAAATGAGAAAGACCAAGAATCTGGTACAGAATCCGGGATGGTGATTTTTGAATAAATAAAAAAGATGTACTTATGAATAGATTTAATTACATAGGAATGTTAGCTTACGTCGCACTGTCTATGAGCAGTTGTGATGATAGTTTTGATGTAAGTTCCAAAGCCGATGGGGTTTTGGCTGTTTCTCAGGAAGGGTTTAATACATTGCAATCTTATAATGTAGGCGAAAAGTATACAGCAGATTTATGGATACAACAGGGGGGCTTGAAGTCAACTGCCAGTGTAGTAAGTTTTTCTGTGGACAAAGCTTTGCTCGATTCAATGAATATTGCCGATGGAACCTCATATGAACTTCTTCCTGCTGACTGTTATCAATTAACAAAAAGTTCTGTCGATATTCCCGCAAACGAAAGGCTGTTGAAAGGTGAGCTCACTTACGACCCGGCTAAGATACAAGAGCTCTCCGGATATGATCATTTGAAATATGTGTTGCCTTTACGTGCTACATCCAGTGGAATGCCTTTTGTTTCAGGACGTTCTGTTGTGTTGTTGGGTTTTAAAGTTTCAGAGCCGATTGTAACTATTATGAATGCCGGAGTAGAAGAGATCAACCTGGCAGAAGTAAAGGAGTTACCTGTACAGATCGGGGTCCCATTCACCAATAAATGGGAAATCAGCTGTCGCTTGGAAAGCCGCCAGTCGGTGATTGATGCCTATAATACGGCTCACGGTACTTATTTCAGCATGCTTCCGTCCGATGCCTATGTGGCTCCCGAAACTCCGATTCTTCATAGTGGAGTAAATCAGGTTACAGCAACTTATAAACTGAAAGACGATGTCCTGCCGGGAAATTATATGTTACCCGTGCAAATAGCAGAGGTAACTTCTGATGCTACTATACGGGCTGATAAGGATGTTTATGCAGCTTATAGCATTATTAAAGAAGGGGATAAACTTTCTAAAACAGATTGGAAAATTGTATCGTTCACTACCGAGGAGGCTTCGGGTGAAGGCAGCAATAATGGACATGCCAAACATTTAATTGACGGAAATGTCGAGACTTTCTGGCATTCGCGTTGGCAGGGAGGATCTGATCCTTTACCTTATGAAATAATTATCGATATGAATCATCGGGTCAAAATAGCTCAGATAGAGTTATTGCCACGTGGGCGAGGAAGTAATAATCCGATAAAGGTAATACGTTTTGAAGCCAGTGAAGACGGGACGAATTGGGAATCGATCGGTCAGTTTGGTTTTACGAATCAGGATGCCGCACTAAAATATTATGTAAAATCATCCACGGCACGCTATATCAAATTGGTCATTCCGGATGGGGTGGGTAATGGTACAGTAGCTGCGATTCGTGAATTGGATGTAAGGGGTACAGTCGTCAACTGATATAAATAAATTAATAATGCGAGTTAATAGTTGTAAATTCAATTATTAACTCGCATTTATATTTTAGTGTAATGTCATCAGATTGTTTTCATGCTACCAAAGATATACCGTATACAACTTTTGACTTAGTAATTATTTTACAATGATCTTCTATAAAAATGTTATTAATATGCACTTCTGTTGGGAAATAAATAAATTCAAAAGTACTTGAGAAAAGTTCCTGTAGAACTTGGAAAGTTTTATGCATTATACATACAGATGCTACCTTTTAGATTGTGAAGTTAACAGTTTTAAAAGTTCGTAATAAATGGTTCTTTTTCGTGGCAAATATACTAATAACTTTAATAAAACAATTATTTAAGCATATCTTTTTTTAAAATATCGTAATTATGACTCTAAAAGTTCCTTTCTATAAGATGGCTTTCTATACTATTTACTATCAATGATTTGACCTTCTAGCTTTTGATTATATACTTTTTCATGGAAAATATCCAGGGGTGGAAAATAGGTATATTTCTTTAGGATTCTGAACTACACTTTACAATTTCTCCTTTTCGTTTATATCGTTTACCTGTTTATTTCATAGGTTTTTTCTTTTCTTAAGTTCTACAGGAACTCTGATAAAATCAGCCGTTTTGTGCAAATTAATATCAGCATGGTTCAGTATAGATGAAGTATAAACCATATTTATTACGCCTATGAAAACATAAGAAAGACCCGATCCCAGACAGAACTATGCATCGATAGATGGATAGTATCTCTTTTCTTGAAAATTAATTTTAAAACCTACACAACAAAAAAGATTTAAGCTTATGAGAAAACCTTTTATGCTAATATCAGTTTTACCGATAACTGTTCATATTAGTCATGATACCGATACTGGCAGTAATCGTATCGGTGGGATACCAGAAAAATATGCGTTTAAGAATAAAGTATTAAGATCAATTTGCTTTGTTCTGTTTTTATTATCTATCGGACTCAATTCAGCCTTTGCCCAAGTCCGTAATGCCGCCGGACTTGTGGTGGATGAGAATGGCCAGCCCTTGATTGGAGTACAAATTAAATTGGAAGGAACTACTACAGGAGTTATTACCGATGTAGATGGCAATTTCTCGATAAATGCCAAAAAAGGGGACATACTTCTTTTTTCGTATGTGGGCTACGAGCCACAGCGGATAACCTATAAAGGTGAAAAGATTTTGGCTATAAAAATGCTTCCAAACACCGAATTGTTGGATGAAGTAGTGGTAATTGGTTACGGCAAACAGAAAAAAAATAGTGTAGTAAGTTCTATTAATGCCATCGGGCCTAAAGAACTGGCAGTATCATCTAACAGAAATCTGACCAATTCCTTGGCCGGACAGGTGCCGGGCCTGATTGCCGTTCAACGTTCGGGTGAGCCGGGATATGATAACTCTGAGTTTTGGATTAGAGGTGTAAGTTCTTTTAAGGGAGGTACGAATCCGTTGGTTTTAGTTGACGGTGTGCCTCGTAATATGCAAGATATCGAACCCGACGAGATTGAATCGTTTACTTTGCTGAAAGATGCTGCTGCGACGGCTGTATATGGGGCAGAGGGTGCCAACGGAGTTATTTTGATCACTTCTAAGCGTGGAAATTCACAGAAGCCCAAAATATCTCTTCGTGCCGAGTCCACTTTGCTTACTCCGACTCGTCTACCTAAATTCATGAATTCGGTGGAGACACTCGATCTGTATAATGAAGCTTTAAATAATGAAGGAACAGCCAGTATACGCACAGCGGAAGAAATTGCCATGTATGGTCCGGGAGCCGATCGTGATCTTTATCCCGATACCGACTGGTTGAAGGAGATGTTGAGAGAGCATACTTACAATATGCGTTATACTCTTAATGTAAGGGGAGGTTCCGAACGTGCGCGTTATTTTGTTTCCGGAGCGTTTTATCAGGAGAACGGTATCTTTAAAGAAGGTAAGAAAAACGAGTATGACAATAATATCGGGCTAAAACGTTATAATTTACGTAGTAATATTGATTTTGATGCAACGAAAACGACTTTAGTAAAAGTAGATATAAGTGGGCAATATTTGCAGACAAACTATCCGGGGACAAGTACAAATACTATTTTTAATTCGATGTGCCGCACCCCGTCTTACCTGATGCCTGCTGAATACTCAGACGGGACAATTGCCGGACATCCGCGTCCTTCGGGTAATCGGGTGAATCCGTATAACTTGCTTATGAATTCCGGATATGCCAAAGAATGGAGAACATCTATCCAGTCGAAACTGGAAGTAGACCAAAAATTAGACTTTATCACCAAAGGACTGAACTGGAAAGGTCTGATCAGTTTCGATGCAGACATGAAATATATAGTAAAACGTACAAAGACACCTACTCAATATCTGGCGACCGGACGTGATGAAAACGGTGGATTGCAATTTAAGAAAGTAGTGGAAGGCAGCGACGTATTGACCGAGAAACTGGAAAACTCTTCGAATAAAAAGATATATTTTGAGACTTCGTTCAACTATAACCGGACTTTTGCGCAGAAACACGATGTGACTGCCATGGTTCTTTACATGCAAAAAGAGACTCAATATCATAATAATGCTCTACCTTACAGAAAGCAGGGACTTGTGGGACGTGCTACATATGGCTATGACGGGCGTTATTTTATAGAAGGAAACTTCGGTTATACAGGTTCCGAAACCTTTGCCAAAGGATATCGTTTCGGCTTTTTCCCGGCAATGGGATTGGCATGGTATGTCAGTAACGAACCCTTTTATCCGGAGGTATTGAAGAAGGTGGTCAATAAGTTGAAATTTAGATTTTCTATCGGCCGTACGGGAAATGATGATACCGGTGGCGACCGTTTCTTGTATCGTGGTACGATGAAACAGGATAATGGAGGATATGATCTCGGTTTCAGCGATACGGGAGGTATGGGAGGTATTGGTAATGGAATAACCGAAGCCCGGTTTGAAGCTCCTTACCTTTCATGGGAAATTGAGGAAAAGAAGAATTACGGTATTGATCTCGGGTTATTCGACAACCGTATTGATTTGCAAGTAGACTATTTCAATAATAAGCGTAAAAGCATTTTGTTGCAGCGTAATACAGTGTCCAATGTAACCGGCTTCCAGCAGATGCCTTGGCAGAATTTCGGTATTGTGAAGAATCATGGAGTGGATGCCAGTCTGACCCTTAACCAGAAAATAGGGCAGGTCAATCTGAGTGCACGTGGAAACTTTACGTTTGCCCGTAATGAAATTATCGAATACGATCAAGTGCCACAGGTATATCCTTGGTTGGAGAAAAGAGGCACCCGACTCAACTCAAATAAACTATATATTGCCGAGGGGCTGTATACATATGATGACTTTATCATCAATGGTGAGGGGCTCAACCGTACTTATGAATTAAAACCCGGGGTCGTTTCCGGCCTTTCAAGCGGTGTGCGTCCGGGTGATATCAAATACAAAGACCTGAACGGTGATGGTAAGATTGACAGTAATGACCAGAAGGAAGATGTAGGAAATCCTACTGTTCCCGAAGTGGTCTATGGTTTTGGATTTAATGCTGAATGGAAAGGTTTTTATGCAGGTATCTTTTTTCAGGGAGCCGGTAACACTTCGACAGTATTGGGAACCGGAGCTGACGCAACTTTTTTCCCTTTCCAGTGGGGAGTTGAAGAATCTGCTGTGCGTTCGGTGGTAGCCGATCGCTGGACAGAACAGAATCCGAGTCAGAATGTAATGTTTCCCCGTATGCATAGTAACAACTTCCAGAATAATACGGTAGCCAGTACGTGGTGGTTGCGTGACGCAAGTTTCCTGAGACTGAAGAACATCGAATTAGGTTATAATTTTGATAAAAAGTTGCTGAAAAAGTTGAATATAGAGGCATTACGTTTCTATGTGCAAGGAAACAATCTGTGTGTATGGGATCATATTAAAATGTGGGATCCCGAACAAGGAAACAGCAATGGAGGATTCCCTTATCCTTTGAACCGTACATTTACTTTTGGTCTTGACTTTACATTCTAACTAAATTAATAATAGTATTTATATGAAAGTATTTAAGAATTTATCCACCTATATACTGGCACTTGGATTTAGTGCGACTCTCTTTTCCGGTTGTGAAGATTATCTGAATGTTTCTGATGATCTGGCTGCGGAGATGACTATGGAAGAAGTTTTTAATAACACAAGTTATGCACGTCGGTTTCATCGCTACATCTATACGGGTATTCCCGATGTGTCAAATATCATTATAACGAGTGCTTATGCCGATCTGACCGGTTTGGACAATCCCTGGCCGGCTGTTTCTGATGAATTGAAGTCTGCACAGAACAATGTGAAGACGATTCCGACAATCGGTTATCATGCCGGATCGGCAACTTTGTCACGCTGGAGTCTTTATAAGCAGATACGACAGGCGAATGAGTTCATTGCCTATGCCCACGTTATTCCGCAGAATGGCGATGTGGCTGACTTTATTGATGAAAAAGAACTGGCTCTTTTGAAAAATGAAGCACGTTTCTTACGTGCCTATTATCATTACCTGTTGTTTGAGTTATATGGCCCAATTCCTATTATGACCGAAATTGCTGATCCCTCGGCCGCTGATTTGGACTATTACAGAAATTCGGTAGATGAAGTAGTCGCTTTTATCGATAAAGAACTTAATGAATGCTATGACCTACTTCCGGAGAAAGAACTGAATCCGGATGGCACCATCAATAATGAGCGTGCGGCAGCGCCAACCAAAGGGGCGGCATTGGCTATCTTGGCTAAATTGCATGTATATGCGGCAAGTCCGTTGTTCAATGGTGGTTATCCCGAAGCTATTGCTTTGAAGGATAATCAAGGCAAGCAACTTTTCCCGGCAAAAGATGACACGAAATGGAAGACTGCATTGGATGCTTTACAACGTTTTATCGATTATTCAAAGGGACGCTACTCTTTATACCAAGTAATGAAAAATGGTGAAATCGATCCGGCTGAGTCACTTTATCAGTTGTTTCAGGTAAGCGTTAACAATTCCGAAGCTGTTTGGCAAAGTAGTAAGAACTCCTGGGGAGGCGTAAATGGTGAGGGTCGTGAGCGTAGATGTACACCGCGTGCAATTTTTAGCGGATTCAGTTGTGTCGGAGTCCTCCAGGAAGCCATCGATGACTTTTTGATGAGTGATGGCAAGAGCATTGAAGAATCGGGTTTGTATAAAGAAGAGGGCATTGGTGAAGACGGTATACCGAATATGTATAAGAACCGTGAACCTCGTTTTTACCAGGATATAACTTATTCCGGCAAAGTATGGCAAAAAACAGATAAGAAAATTTATTTTTATAAAGGAATGCCTGACGATAATTCTAAAGCAGATATGAGTTATTCGGGATACTTGCTTTATAAAGGCATGAACCGTGACTTGTTGAATCAGGGAAACAATCCGAAATCCAAATATCGAGCAGGTATGTTGTTCCGTTTGGCCGATTTCTATTTGTTATATGCAGAAGCTTTGAATCATGTAAATCCGGGTGATGCACGCATCATTCAGTATGTGGACAGTGTTCGTTATAGAGCCGGTATTCCTTTACTGAAAGATATTAAGCCGGAAATTATCGGTAACCGGGAGTTGCAGGAAAAAGCGATCCGTCACGAGCGTCGTATCGAATTGTTTGCCGAAGGACAACGCTATTTTGATGTGCGCCGTTGGATGTGTGCTGAAGAGGAGGGTTATAAACAAGGTGGTCCGGTTCATGGTATGGATATGAATGCTACCGATCTTGAAGGTTTCATGAAACGTACTGCTTTTGAAACTCGTATTTTTGAAAAACGTATGTATCTGTATCCCATTCCGTTGGCAGAGATACAAAAGTCAAAAAAACTGGTACAGAATCCCGGATGGTAAGAGAAAACGCACACAATGGGTATCACAACTTGTTTTTTCATGATCACTTACAATCCTGTCATTTTGTATTTTGAAAATGTGTAGAAACTCTTTTTTACGGCCCGAAGGAGATGGGCTGAATAAAAATGTGTGGATTTTGCGATAGTGTAATTCACGCGTCTTGTGATTGGGTGATATCTTGATTATAAAGAAGAGCTTTTGGTTTTGTATGGTAATAAAATGAAAGGCAGAAATATTAGAAAGATTTCAAAATGCTATTTGTGTGATACTCGTTTGTGATTGGATTCTAGAAGAAAATACTCTTTTTCGAGGGCCATTTATTCTGTTTTCTACGACGTGGCCTTGCTTTTCTTTCTGGAAGACAGATATCGTGGAAGCAGGAAGTTAACTTCCTGCTTTCACGATGTTAACTTTCTCTTGGTAAGAAGTTTGTTTTTTATCTTTACGATGTTAACTTCCTGTTTCCTGCTTTCGGATTTCAGGGTATAAACAGACCCGATATTCACATTTTGTTTGCCGATTCGCTCCTGTTTCGCCGTTTTTGGTAAAATGAATAGTTAGTATAAAATGGCTTTTTGCAATTTTTTAATACGGATTTCGGAATATTGCTTTTATAATGTCAATCGGTAAGTATGAGTACGGACAGTGCTTTCAATGGCTATGGCTATCTAAGCCCTTATGCAGATACCTGCTTTTATAGAGATGAGAAAAACGGTTTGTTTGAAAACTGTCACAACTTATTTATTGCAATTACTAAAACCGTTTCTTAAAATTTTGAGATTATTATTATTATTTGTTACTTTGTCAATGCCTTTTTATTAACTAATACTTTAAAATGAAGGAAAACACAATGTATTCGAATCTTGAATCGGTAGAACAATTATTTCGGCAATATTATAAGGTGTTGCGGGTATATGCGTTCCGTTTTGTGAATGATTGGGATATTGCAGAAGACGTAGTGCAGGATGTTTTTGTTGCTTTATGGAATAAACGTACAGATATTGAATTTGATGGCGCGGTAAAAGCCTATCTTTTTAAGGCTGTCTATAATAAATCGCTTAATATCCTTTCTAGTAAGAAATATACCGAAGAAGAATCCGTAGAACAATTTTCCGATCAAATCGAAGCACTGCAAATTCTGGAGAATAATCAGGAAAACTCGTTGTTCATGAAAGAACTCCAGGGTGAAATTGAAACTTTTATCGAAACACTTCCTACGCAGGTAAAAAAGGTATTTATATTAAGTAGAAGCTATGGTCTGAAAATAAAGGAAATCTCCGTTCAGCTCGATCTTTCTCCAAAAACCGTAGAAAAGTATTTGACCCGTGCTTTGTTGGAACTACGTACTCATCTTAAAAACAAGGATTTAATGAGTCTTTTATTCTTGCTTTATCTCTGCTCGAAATAATATTCTTAAAAAAAAGTATGTTTTGGAGGAGGGTTTTTTAAATTTCACTTGTATTACTAATAGAGGAGCTAAAAATGAAGAATGAAATTAAAGACATAAATGAAGTTATCATACGTTTTCTGGATGGTACGGCTACCGGTGAAGAGAAAGTTTTTCTGTTCAACTGGCTGAAACAATCAGAAAAGAACCGGAATGAATTTTCCGAAGTCCGTGATTTATGGCTTTTAGGCAACACGATAGCTACCGACGATCTGGAAACAGAGATAGCGCTAGAGCGATTTAAAAATCGGATACAGTCAACAGAATCCGGTTTACGTAAAAACAGATTCGTTTTCAGGAAACACTTCGTTCCGTTCTTGCGTGTGGCAGCTGTCTTTTTGATGTTATTTACTGTAGGGTCTGTCTTTTATTATTGGGGTAGCAGTTCGGTCCCGAAACAGCCGGATGTCATGAATCGTTTGTTGACTGCCAATGGAAGTAAGGGACGATTTGTTTTGCCGGATAGTACGGTTGTATGGCTTAATTCCAATAGTTTATTGGAGTATCCTGAAACGTTTAGTTCGTCAGCCCGTGAAGTCAGTTTATCCGGTGAAGCCTATTTTGAGGTACGGAGGAATGAGAAGCTTCCTTTCCGTGTGCAAGCCGGAGAGATGAAAGTAGAGGTATTGGGGACTCGTTTTATTGTTGACAACTATCGACGGAAATCCGGGGTTGAAGCAGTATTGGTAGAAGGTAGTGTGAAGATTGCCGGTTGTAAGATGAATCATTCGGTAGTGTTGACTCCCGGGCAGTTGATTAATTATGATAAGAAGAGTGAACGTACGAAAGTACAAATGGTGAATACGGATGATTATATCAGTTGGATTCAAAATGAACTGACTTTTGATAATGATAAGTTGGCTGATATTATTATTAATTTAAATAAGTGGTATGGGGTGGATATCGTATGCCCGCCTCTGCTTGCTGAAAAAGTATTTATGTCGTTCTCTGTCAGGAATGGAGAGAATCTGGAT
>OGYN01001511.1_pt1 | contig 18871 bp, 9 predicted proteins | sample 1576551 | NCBI WGS metagenome assembly OGYN01 (sample SAMEA3541589, study PRJEB24748) | human gut metagenome | biome: human gut; feature: human-associated habitat; material: faeces | place: China | collected 2012 | reverse complement strand
TATGTGTAGGTTACGAGTTTTAACCCCAAACTTTTATGAATATTTAACTTAGTTTGCACTTTTCTGCTCAGGATAAGCAAAAAAAACTCCTTCAGAGCAAAGTCTGAAGGAGCCGGAATGAAGTCTATTTAAAGCCCTACTTCGTGGGCTCAAGAGAGATATATAACTTACTTTAAAATCACCTTTTTGCCATTGATGATGACAAGACCCTTGGCAGACTTGCTTACGCGCTTGCCGTCGATAGAGTAAACCTTGCCAGCCTTAACAGCCTCGCTGACAGTGATGCCGCTGATGCCGGTTGCAACCTTCTCAGCCTCTTTAGCCTCAGCTACAATCTTCTGGCCCTCAGCCAGAATAGCGTCAATTCTAGCCAACATCGCGTCGAACTGCTCCTGAGTCAACTCATCCTGATAAAGCTTCATATACATCTGAGTCATCTCTACATTGAGGTCATCCAACTTGGTAAAGTACTTATCCTTTACTGTTGGACACTCTGTATTAAGCTGAGAGATCAACCCATCCATCTCTTGAGATGCTGGATAATACTTTGCGTTGAACTGAGCCATCCACTCATCCTTCTGTGCCTGAGCATACAAGTCGGAGATATTCACCTTGAAATAACCAAAGCTCTCTACAAAACCATCAATCTTGCTTTCTGTATAAGGAGCCGTAGGATCGGCTGGTGCCTGAGCAAACTCAGCAGCAAGGTTCTTCCAATACTCTGCTGATTCATTTACCGCAGAAAGGTCATACTCAGGGAAATCCTTCTTTATCTTTGCTATTTCTGCATCCAATGAAGCGAGCGTTGCTGTGATGTCTTCCACCAAAGTGCTGGCTTTCTTTGATGCAGCCAAGAGGGCATCGGCCTTTTTGCTGATAGCATCAAACTGGTCACACATCTTCTTAGCCTGCTCTGCAGACTCGATATGACTATCCATCATGAAAGGCATATAAACCTGCACCATGTCAGCATCCAGTTCATCGAAAGCTGGTGCATAATAATTCTGCACGTTCTCAGGAACCTGTCCCAGACACTCAGACTTATGCATAGCAGCATTCTGATAGTGGGTATTCACCTGGAAAGAATAAACCTCCTGCTCTGCATTCTTCACTGCATCCTTGATACCTTCTGCTATCTCTTTTACAGAAGCCAGATAGCTATCAACCTCTGCTGCAGTAAGCGTCTTTGCTTCAAACTTTGCCTTAGCCTCATCTGCTATCTTATCAAGACTTTCCTTGTTGAAATTCAACGAGTATTTGGTATCCTCTGCATCAGGATACTTGTCGTTGATTTCCTTCAGCATACCGTTGATGTTCTGCTGCACGTCTGCGATAGACTTCACAAGTGCATCATACTGCTCCTGAGTTGCAAGAGTCTGACCCTCTTCTGCTGCAGCCGCAAAAGGCTGGGCAGCTGATACTGAAACCGCTGGCGCTGCGCTCAACATAAGCATAGCCGCAAAAAGTAATTGTTTCTTCATACTTACACTTTTTTAAAAATTAATACTAATATTTACTATCTCACGATTTTATATACGCTGTTTCCTTGCTTCACGATATAAATGCCATGACGCATCTCCTTGGCAGAAACCCTGCGGCCATTGAGATCGTAGAATCTTTTCTGTCCATTACGTGACGGGGTGGCTGTGACGGAACTGATACCCGTAGAACTTGCCGGTGTCACGATGAGTTCCTTGGAACTGTAAGAAAGTTCACCCTTCTTGCTGGCATTTACTACCAGCGCATAGGTAGCATCTGTTTCCAGACCTGAGAATGCGAACTCGGTTTTGCCATTGGTAGAAACCTTCTGGTAGGCTGCCACCGGTTCATGAATCAATGCATTGCATCCCAAAAGCACATCATCGATATAGAAAGCACCGGAAGTACGCTGGATGACATTCAGTCTTACAGAATCTGCCAACTCCGGCAAATCATAGCTATAGGTATCTCCCGAAGCCATATCAGCACCGCCCTGCAAAGTAGCTATCTGCTTCCACTCTCTATTCTGATAAGCCTCTACTGCCAAGATTGCCTTGGTTGAAGAAGATGACTTGGCGAAGAACTTGACAGAAGATATACGGTTGCCGACAGATGCCATCTTCAGGTAGGTATCTATCTTGTTCAGACGGAGGCAAGGTGATTCCTCGCCATAATTGTTCATGCTCAAGTTGCCATTGGTTTCCCAAAGCGATGGCATACCCTCCAGTTCATCGCTGAAATCATAGCCCTTCTGAGTTGACTCTGTTGCATAAACCAACTTATGCAGGGTGACCACGTAATCATCTGCTGCTTCCATACCTTTCCATGAAGCCGTGAAGCCTGTTTTACCGACTGCGGTAGCCTTTACATCAGTCACATAATACTTACTGAAAGGGATAGCGGCAGTAGTGAGCTGCTGGGTGTAGACAGCAGAAGAATAAGAGCCACGGTTTGCCTGCAGGGTAATCTCATAGGTTGTTTCAGGACTCAAGCCCTCAACATGAAGAGAAGGCTGTGCTGCTGTATATACCTTATTATTATAGAGCGGCAGAGATTCTTTCTTTCCATTCACCACTGAGCTAATGTTCAGAACATATCGCTTGGCAACCGGCACATCTGTCCATCCTACCACAATACTGCTATCCTGAACCTCAGTAACCTTCACGTCAGGAGTATTCAGTTTCAGATTAAGTCCGCCGAGCATGAGATTGATGATACCATCCTTCTCCTCGATATCATCCAGTGACATCACCTTGCCACCAGCCCAGGAAGTCAGATTACACTGAGTCACATTCGATGTTCCAGGGAACGGATCTCCCGCACGGGTATTGTCGGTAAGCTTGTTATCAGCCTCAACGATATCCACACGCTGATGAGTGCCAGTGATGTTCAACTCATTTTTCTCCCAAGCCTTGGCATCATAATCGATATGCCAGAGCAACATGCCATGGCCCGGAATGAACGCATCCCAGCCCTTCTTCTGTCGGTTCTCCATGATGAAGTATTCCTCATCGTTGGTCCCTCCTACAGGCACCACGTATGCTTTGTTGCTATCATTCAAGTCGGGTAATACATTGAGCGAATCTACCCCATTCTTCAACACGGTCAGGTCGAGCCATCCCAGACAGGCACGTTCATAGGCAGAGAATGCCGCAGGCGTATTTCCATTGTTGTTGTAAGAAGCCTGTGCCATGGTATCGAAAGAACCAGGGGCGAAGGTTGTCATGCCATAATTTACATCATAATGGTCGGCAAGCCCCAGCACATGACCGAATTCATGTACAAAGGTACCGATGCCCGCAGGCTGAGGTGTGATGAGGGTACCATTGATTTCGTTGCTGCAGGTATAGTTTCCTACCTCGATGCCATCCAGTTTCAGCGAAGTTTCGCTGAGTCCTGCATCTTTAGCCATGTCTGAATAATAGGCAGAATGTGGCCAGATGGCATTGCCATCGCCTGAATCAGCCTCCCCCTTTCCGGCATAGAAAAAATAGATGTTGTCAATGTAGCCATCCTGGTTATGGTCATACTGGGAGAAATCTACCAGCGGATCGGCAAGCGTACAAGCCTCTCTTACAAACTGCTCCAGACGGGCAGGATTATCTACGGAAGAGCCTTGGTTGGCTCCATAATAAGAATATTTCTCAGGTAATGTTACAGGACCGATGACATCAAACTGAGGTTGGAATCTGCCATTGGAACTGTTCAGATAGAAATCTCTCGCACTTCCATTGGCGCCATTGCTGTAAGTAAATCCAGGTTCATTGAGCATGTTGTTGAAGAACTGATGTGCATCGCTACCTACGGTAGAGAATTTTGTATCAGCAAACTGCACCAAGATGACCAATGAATGAACCTCACCAATGGTTGGGAAATTGTTCAATTTCTCTTTCTGAGGATTGCTGCCGGCTTTCAGAGAAGCATTCCTGCGAGACGAAAGGGTTTGCTGCAACTGCTGCAGACGGGCACGCTTGAAAGATTCAAGGATGGCAGACTTGTCCAGACTCTCAACGAACGCCTTGACCTTTGCTGTGCGCTCAGAAGCCTCAACTGCCTTGATGCCACTAGCCTGCACCTTGCCATCCTTCCAATCGGCATACTCGTAATTTTCCTGTCGAGCATTAAACACGAGCGGAATACCATCAGAAGTCAGCACATAATGACCGTGCTCATCACCACGCATCTGGATGGTGAGCCAGGAGCCATCAGCCTGCTTCACCTTCAAAGGCTTAGGATAAGCAGGAATAGCAAAGGTGGTCTGCACGAAACAGACCACCAATAAGCTTAATATAATGATTTTCTTCATACTTACTTGATAACAAACTTAGCAGTAGCCTTATGACCAGCCTTATCAGTTGCCTTCACGATGTAGAGACCAGAAGTCAAACCAGAAGTACTGAATGCAGCACCTGAAGTCTTGCCTACGAGCTTGCCATTTACGCTATATACATAGATAGCATTAGCACCCTCGGCAGAAATCTGACCATTGGCAGCCTTGATAACCAAGGCCTCAGAAGCCTCAACACTCTCAATACCGCTGACAAAGTTCTTGAGAACAGTAACATTGATTGTTGCAGAGAACTCACCAAAGCTAATGGTAACTACATCGATACCCAGCTTCTTACCCTTGATAACCAGGTCGATGGTGTTGCCATGAGCCTCACCAAGAGAAACGATGGCATTACCCTTAGAAGCAGAAAACTCCAAGTCAGATTCCAAGTCAGGGTTCTCCATACCATATACAGAAACCTTGATAACAGCAGTACCCTCATCGGTAGTACCTACAGTTACGTCATCAGAGCTGACAGCAAGTGCCTTGGCAATATTGTTGAAGTAAAGAGTAGGAATCTTGCTTCCGTCCTCTTTCCAAGGCTCAGCGAGTGTATTTCCGTAAGCATACTGCAAACCTGTGAAGAAGTCCTTGCCCATCTCCTTGGCTGCCTTGTAGGCGCCATCTACGCTTGTAGCATCTGTACTACCTGCATTGTTGGTAGTGTAGTTGCCAGACAGACGAGTCTCTTTCTCAGGAGTTTCACCAGCAGAAACTTCATCGTCAGCAATAGTCTTACCGGCAATCTGATGAACAGTAGCAGGAGCGTTTATCTCTTCGCCATCCTGTAATACCTTGACAGAACCATCGAATACACAGTTCTTTGCAAAACCGGAGTTATCATTCCAGGCGCTCTCCATTACACCAATGATACCACCGGCAGCATAACCGTTCCAGGCAGACTTCTTGGTAGCTACGATATCAGCATGGCTGACAACATTAGAGATTTCGTTGAAGTAATTGTCACCAACGAATCCACCTACAGCATTCTCAGCTGTCAACTGACCGCGAACCTCGCAGTTGGTGAACTTACAGTAATCATGAGGAGTACCTGCCATACCGACAATACCACCCAAAATAGTCTTGGCTGTGGCATTGACATTTGCATAACATGCGTTCACACTAGAGCCTGAACGTGTCTGACCAACGATACCACCTACATTCTCAGAGTTAGGCAAAGTAATCTCACCCTGGAAAGAACAGTTATTGATCATGGTCTTAAGATTAGCGCTACCAACAAGACCGCCCGCAGCTATAAACATCTGATCATCGCCTGCAATCTTGGCACCATAAACAAAAATGCTATCTACATTGGTAGCCTTGCCCTTACCATCATAAGTGTAATTGGTCTCACCTGCCAACACACCGGCAAACTGGTTGGTATTGGTCACCTCTACAATAGGGTTCACGAAGATCAAGTTCTTGGCAATACCATTGAGGTCGAGGGTACCAAACAAACCAGTATGATCCTCTGTTGTCTTCACACCGAGATTATAAATAGTATGACCATCACCATCCAGAGAACCTGTGAAGTTCTTGACAGGAGTCCACCACTGTGCAGCCTTAGACATATCAATATCAGCTACCATCTTGTAGTTCTTGGTTGGCTCCAGAGCCATCTGCTGGAAGTCACCAGTAGTAGCAATCAGGTATGGATCCTCTACAGTACCTGTACCGCCCTGTTCAAACTTGGTGAAAGGGAGGTCGTAGAAGTTCATATCATACTTATTATTCGCTCTATCCTCGAACACGACAAACATCTGGCGCTTGCCCAAATCGTTCATAACAGGGAAGCTAGCCTTTTCAAACACATGAGTGTCATCACCACGCCATGACTTGATAACGGTACCGTCGAGCGTGGAAACTTCCAAGACGTTATCGAGTTTGTTGCTGCCATCCTCGCGACGCTTCTTGGCAATATATACATACTCCATATCATCATTGGTATTAAAGAGATATGGGTTGAGTGATGTGCTGTTGATTAATGGAGTGAAGTTCTCTGCCTTTGCGCCCAAGTTAAGTCGGTCCACATGATCGATGGTGCAATCAGGATTCACCCAAGCGATAGGAGCAAGAACCTCACCAGCCTCATTAGACTGTGCCTGTGCCAAAGCAATGACATACTGGTAACCCTGCGCATTGGCAGTAGTTGGGTAACGGTCGAAATTAGAAGAGATAGCATTGCCATCGATGCTCTGTGGCAACACACCAGCCTTCTCGCAAGAAGGAACATCTACCAACTGAATCTGCTGACCTGAACCTTCGCTTGTACCTATGGTCTGCAAGAACCACATCTGTTCTGACTTACCATGGATGGTATTCAACAAAGCCCACTTGTTGCTTGTTACCTTATCGCAGATATCCTTCAACTTACCATTCTCTGAGTCGTAAACAGCGATAGAAATCAAGTCACCATCCAAAGAAGGAGTATAATCAAAAAGCTCGACCACATAGTTCAATTTTCCGTTGTTGCTAAAGTATCCCTTTGACAAGTCGTTGTTGCCGAAGAGACCGAAGGCGGCAGAACGGTATGGAGTTCCCTCTGGTGCATTGATAGAAACACGGAGGCTATCAACCTTTTTGAAATCCTTATCAAAAGTTCTCAACACCAAGAAGTTGTCTGGCTCCTGTTTAATATCCTGAGTACCATCACTAGCATCGGTATTTGTATATGGCTTCTCATACTGTGCTAAAACATAGTAAGGAGTACCATCCACGTTCATACAGTTGAAGCAAGAACCCTGAAGATAGGTAATCTTGTTGTCAATATCAAAGTAGAAAGTATGCTCTACAGTCCAATCTGTCTGTCCATAGGCAGGAGGTGCGATGACATCGATACTATACTTCTCTTCAGACTCGTGGGTCATGATCAGACGCTGGTAGCTATTCCATCCCTTTGATGCATCAAATACAAGACCGGTACCCTCCATTTCAAACTTGATTTCACCTGTATTGATATCGTAAGCACGAGTGAGGTACTTATTTTCACCTTTGAAGGCATCGTGGAACTCCACCAGGATTTCGCAAGACTTTTCGTCTCTATCGAAGAGCTTCTTGGTGACAGGACCGTATGGAGTGATGTTTTGCACATGTTTCCATCCTTCAGGCACCTTGACGCTGAAAGAACCCACCTGCTTGTGGCTATTATCGAACAAGGTAATCACAGAAGACTCATGAAAGTGTGCAGTATAATACTCACTATAAACAGAGTCTCTGGAAGTAATGTTCTGGGTAAAATACCAGTTGCTTGCGTCTGGAGCAGTTACCCATCCGTAAGTCTGACCCGAAGCCGAATTGGTAGGAGTATCACTACTACGCATAGGAGTATTGCTGACTGTAGCAAAGCCAGCCTGGCGCATCTGATAAGCACTGTTGCTGCAATCCACCATACCAGGCACAGAAACCAGGCGATGAATATCAACATTCTTAAACTTCTTGGCAAACGATGCCTTGCTAGAGGCCATCGCTGCTGTGCCGCTTGCTCCTAGGAGCAAAGTGAGGCAAAGTGTAGATAAAATTCTCATAATAAAAACTTATTAAGTTTATTTGATGATAGATGATTTACGATATGACTGCCATGCAGAAAGCTTGGTAGCAAAACTGCTGGTAGATGGGGCCAACTGGCGAGCCAATGCCGGAGCCTGACGCTTGACAGAAGTAGTTTCTGTCTTTGGAACAGACATTATATATGGCTGTACCATCCAACAGAAGTCTGTGAGATAATTAGACTCTGAAGCACTCTTCGCCTTGAATACCTGCAAGATCATGGCAAGGAAATTACCCGTCTTTTTATTGATTGTATAAGCGGTACCGCCAAAGAATCCGTAGGTGTGATACTGCTCACTATATTTGAAAGTGGCAGAAAGAAGACCAGATTCTGAACCCATATAGCCAAGACCGTCTTCATCTAAGAAAGTATCATAGATAAAGTACTTACCAAACTTACCAAGATACTGGCTGCTGCGGGTCTCCACACTGCCTGTTTCCTCATTGATCGATACAGGGAATACCAGTCCCATTTCAGGAATAGCAAGTTCGGTACGGCTCAATGTGGCACGAACAGTCTGGAGTTCCAGCTTAGTATCCTCATTAAAGTCGTAATAAGCAAACACGTATTCTCCGGCAATATCCTTGTCGAAATCAAACTGCTTCACGATGAATGAATCGGTAACGGCTGCTACCTGATACTTGATATAATCAGCACGGAGATGACCGGTTGTATTCTCGCTGAGCGATACCTTCAATTCCTTGCTATTGGTATCAACCGAAGCGTTCGCCCACTCAGGAGCATAGATAACCTTCATATCGGTGTTAGAACGGTATGTCTTTGTGAACTCAACAGGCTGATCGTTGCTGTAGATCATATCAGCATTGTTCATCTCAAGCACCAGTCCATACTGAGCTACATTGATAACCACAGAATCGTTCTCTGTCTTCTTGATAACCAACTTGGCGTTACGTGACTGTCGGGAATCGTTGGCAATAGCAGCCAGTTTCACGGTGCTACCCTCAATGCTGGTACTGAGCCATGAAGGCTCATCGGTATAAGCCTTCATTGGGGTACAGTCAACGGTGACAGCACCTTCGCTGTCGTTAGGTCCAAGCATAGTCTGGGCAGAAAGCACGTTGATGGTGCTCTCAGCCACAGCCTGATAATCGCTATCGCTGCTGCATGAGGCCATCAGCCCCATGGCAGCTATACCTATTATATATATAGATTTCTTCATCTTCATTGTTTATTTGTTTGGAGTCAAATTAGAAAGGAAATACCACCCAAAGGCAAACACATACTGATCGTTCTGCGTGATAGGCTCTCCCTTGCTTGTACAAGCCAAGGCTACAAAAGTATCGCTGGTATAGCCATCAGCTGTCAAGGTTCCATCATCCTCGAAGTCAGCCTCCTGAGAAACGCCGTGCCATACGATGTTCATACCACCCTTTCCGAGCAATGCACTCTTACTCAAGTCTGCATTCATCAGTCTGAGGGCAGGATACCTGCCGCTAGGATCTTCAATCATCTGAGATGGCAGGTTAAGATCACCTGTCTCTGGGTTGAAATCTAATTCAATATTATAAGTATATCCATCTGAGGTGAATGTACCCATCAGCATATTCTCCTCATCTTTCACTTTAGAGATGGTTATATCGCAGGAGCCCTGCATGGCTGAGAGTGTCCACTCGCCTAACCATGCATCGATGCCAGGAACATAAGCGTTCAAGGTCAGAGCCTCGTTGTCCTTGGCAGACAACACGCCAGTCTTGCTAACCAGGAAGTCTTGTACCTCATTGCCTTCCAGAACCACAGGCTCATTTACGGCATGGATACCGGTAGGAGTAACATAGAAAGGCTGCTCTACAATCTGTCCGTTGGCTGAACGCGAAAGGATGCGGCGTTTGCTGGAATTAATCTCCACCATCTTGCTTGCATCAGAAGAATTACCTACGCTATAGTTCACACCCAGACGCTTCTGCACATCAGCAATGCTGTCCAGATAAGAGGTCCAGTCTAAGTCGGCAGGCATGCGGGTGAATACCATCTCGTTCTCCCACTTCTTTCCTCTTACGAAGACACTGTCTTCAGTAAGTTTGGTAATGACAAACTCCCAGTCTCCCTGATCACCTTCAATCTCGCTATAACTAGGCTCTCCCAGGAAATGGAAGATGTCGTTATAGGTGTTGAAGGAGAGCACAGGACCCATGCTGCGGTCAACGGTATAACTGGATGTGGCACGCTCTGTAGGCGAAGCAACGGCTGTATCACCAGCCACGGTCACCTTGCCATTGGCAAACTTCATGAGGAAGGTGTAGCCGCCACCGGTCATTCCCTTGCCTGTGAAATAATGAAGCTGCCATCCGTTCTCTGAAGATTCCAGAATCTTCTGAGTATTCTCAACGGTGCTCTCGATGCGGTTGGCTGCCGACTCGTCGAAGAATTCCTTGTCATCGTGCAGACACGACTGCAAGCTCATACTGCCCAACAAGCAAACGATAGCTATAAATATATGTTTCATAAATCTATTCTATTTTAAATGTTCCAAATCCAAAGAGCTCAGCTCGCGTCCTCTACGCAGGATGGCTGCACGCAGCACATCGATATCCACGTCCCAGGAATCCAGCATGTAGTTTTTTACGATGCTAAGTTTCTGGTTCAATGCAGATACAGCCTCGTCACCACCAACCTTCTTGGCATCATCGAGGATAGCCTGCCACTGATCAGGAGTATAAGTGATATAGGTAGACAGCATCTCGGCGAAGTCCTCCATGCCCTCTGACATGGCGTATGGAGTAACAAAGCCCTTGCCGTGAGCCACTGAATCCTGAACCTGATACCAGTTACCACTTACGTAGCCCGATTCGGTAATCTTATTATAAGATGTGTCGTAAGGCTTCTTCTGGTTCAGGATGTGGGTGAACTCGTGGTGCATGGTGTGGAAGTAATACTGAGTCATAGACGCATAGCTTTCCAACATGTCATCGGTCAGACTGTTCACCATATAAAGTGTAACCTTCAATCCACCCTCGGCTGTACCCAGAACCATGGTTCCGTTGCTGTTGTAAGCCGGACTACCAATCAGGTGGATTACTCTTGGCACATTGTGCTTCACGAAATCAGGTCCCAACACCTCGGCGTATGAATCGAGCCAAAGATACTTGATGATGATAGCCAACTTGGCAGACTTTGCCGAATCAGCTGGTGTCAGGGTATATTGATAGTCAGACTCGATGTCCTCCATCTTATACTTGAAATCGATGTTGTAAGGACTGGTGTAGTTCTTCTGCAACCACAAGTCCAGGTCGTCTCTCTGCGGAGAGGTAACAGGGAAGATGGTTGGATCGTCCGGGTCATTGTCTGAGCAAGACACGAAGCCCAGGCCCATCACCAATGCCAACATCAACATATATATATTATGTTTCATTTCTTACTATTACTTTATGATTTTTTACTTATTGCGAGGGTTTGGTGTAACACCTGCAGTGATTACATCCTGTGGCAACTGGATGGCAAGACGTGGGTCACGAGCCTCCATGGTGTCGGTTATGCCTGTAATCTTGTAGTTGCTCTTCACGTCACGGCGATAGATGGTGATGCCGTAGCGCTTCACATCCTGCATGCGCAAGCCCTCGTGAACGGTCATGATTCGGCGCAGGTGAAGGATGCACTGCAACATAGGCTCCTCTGTATCCTTGTCGATAGCGAAGGTTGTGTGGAATGCCTTACGTGGAGTTGGCTTCTCTGGAGTATAATAAGCGGTAACATCATCGCTATAGAACTTCTTCACCTCATCCAGGGTAAGCTGCACGCCAGTCTTGGAGAAGGCAGCCAACTCGGTGTTCAAATCGTTCAAAGCCTCAGTGTAATGACCGAGCAAAGCCTGAGCCTCAGCTCTTACAAGCAAAGTCTCATCAGCCGTAAACTCTGCAAACACGGCGTGAGGAGTACCGATACCAGCCTGGATATCAGCATACTCGAAATCATAAGGAACCTTACGAAGGATGTACTTAGAAAGAGAGCCTGTATAGAATACAGTATAATTGAACACCTTGTCGCTAACTCCCCAAGGACCCTCAGACTGAATGGTCTCTTTGCTTGAAACGATGGCACTATGTGCATACTTGTCACCATACTGGAACGGACCTCCGATGGCCCCCCATTCAGAAGCAACTACCTGCAGCAGCAGGTTTGCCTTCACCGATGAACTGATGTAAGCATTAGGCTGAATCTGCTTGTTAGGAGAAAGAGCCCCCCAGGTAGCCCAGTCTCTCAGCATACCCTTGGCATTGCTGCCCAACACCTTGTTGGCATACTCCACAGCCTTGTCATATTTCTGATAATAGAGATAGAAACGGGCTGCGAAAGCAGCTGCAGATGTAGAAGTGAAGTGGAACTTAGGCTTGGCATAGGTAGAGCCTACCAGTTTCAAGCCTTCCTGCAAGTCCTTGTCAATCTTGGCATAGAGTTCTGCCAGGGTACCACGGTCGTACTTCACGTGTACATTGGTCTCAACCACCTCAGGGTAAGGAAGACCCAGGTCTGTGGCTGCAGTGGTCTCGTCGTAAGCCATGCAGAATACGTTGGCCAACTGGAACATGGCATAGGCACGGCAGATGAGCGCCTCGCCCTTCTGGGTAGAATAAGAGCTCTGGTCTGCCTGACTGTTGATGTACTCCAAAGCGATATTGGCTGTGGTGATGGCCTCATAGTAGGTTGACCAGTAAGTAGAAGGAGCCTCGTAAGAACTGGTCTCAGTGATGTCGGCCCATTCGTATGCCTGCTGCTGAAAGCGGTCGGCAGCATCCCAACCGGTGTTCAGGTTACAATCGGTATTGTCAGAATACATCTCCAGCAGATAGGCAGGATGCACCTGTGGGTAGGCATTAACCAGAAGCTTCGACACATCGGTAGGGCTCTGCAGGTCCAGACGGCTATCTGGCTGCTTGTCCAGATAATCGTTGCAGGAAGTCATGCCAGCCGACAGTGCCAACGCTACAATGGCGATATATAATTTCTTTATTTTCATTTTTATTTTCTACAATAATTAAAGTCCAAGTTTCAATGTAAGAGTAAACTGCTTTGGCATTGGCGAAGCCACACCACCCGCATTCATGAACTCAGGATCCTGACCGTTCAGCTTCTTGTCTGCATAGAGCAGCATGAGGTTGGTAGCCTGAAGCTTCAATGAGATGTTGTTCACTGGTGAATTTTCGAACCAACTATGAGGGAAGTCGTATGCCAGTGAAATCTCCTTCAGGCGGATGAAGTCACCCTTGGCTGTGCGAACAGAAGTATAGTTGTAAGCATTGTAGGCAGTGTTCAGCAATGTACGGTTCTGCTCATACTCATAACGGCTCACTACACCAGGCACATTGGTAGCATTCTCATCACCAGGCTGCATCCAGCGGTTCTTGAAGTCGTGGGTCATTGATGTCAAGTCGTTATACTTGACTTTGAAAACCGGGTCAAGGCGCACCACGTTGCCGAAGGCGTATGTAAGGAACAGGTTCAGATGGAAGCCCTTATAGTTAAAGGTGTTACCCAGGGAGCCATTGTAGATAGGGTCTGTAGAACCCTCATAAATCAGATAATCTGTATTATCACGCTCCTGGAAGTCCAGGTCACCCACAGTAGTCTGACCCTTCTCGTTGATGCATACAGGATAGCCCTTCTCGTTGATGCCCACGAATGGGATGGAGAACAAGGCACGGGCTGGATAACCCTGCTTCGCAAAACCGGTACCCTGTACCAGGTCGATGACGCGACCCTGATTGTAGAGGTCGGTAATCTCCGTGCGGTTGTGAGAGTAGATCAGACTGGTCTGCCAGCTGAAATCGTTGGTCTTCACGTTGGTAGAAGAGATGCTCAACTCCTCACCCCATGACTTCATGGAACCCACATTGGCATAGGCTTTGCCATAAAGCTGGTGAACGGCAGGAGCAATCTCATCGAAGTTGCGACGCTGATATACATCGAAGGTCACGTTCAGACGGTTATTGAAGAAACCTGCATCCACACCGAAGTTGAACTCGTGCTTCTTCTCGTAGGTAAGCTCATCATTTCCGAGTGCTGCCACTACGAATCCCAACTCCTTGTCGGAAGTAGTAGGACGATAAAGGGTATTCATCGAGAGCTTGGTGAGCGCACTGCAGTAAGATGCATCAGGAGGAGTACCAGTCAAACTGTAAGACACACGGAAGGTGAGGCTTGACAATGGCTTGAGCTTAGGGAAGAAGCTCTCCTCGTGTACGTTCCAGGCACCAGACACGTTCCAGGTAGGCATCCAGCGTGCCTTGGTGGTACGGCCCATCTGGTTAGAACCTTCATAGCGGAATGTTCCGTTCACTACATACTTGCCGTTGAAAGAATAGGTTGCATTGACATAGAATGCGGCACTACGTGAATCGGTGTTGCGCAAGCTGTAATAGTTTGAGTTCTCTTGGTCCAACTTCTTGAAATAGAGATACTCGAAGTAAGCTGTCTCACCACGGTAGTTCATACCCCAACCGTTAAACCAACTGCGGTTACGGCTGATGCCGGTAGTTTCAAGACCACCAAAGAGGTTGACGATGTGCTTCTGTGCAAAAGTATGGTTGTAGTTGGCTGTGGCACGGAAGTCATAGTCCACCATACGGTTTTCTGTACGCTGATAGATACCACCCTGTTTCAATACTGATACTGGCAAGGCATAGAGGTCGGTCTTATCAAGGAAGAGCAGTTTGTTGGCATCACGGATCAGTGCGTTGTCCATGGCGCGATAAGCCAAAGCTTGGTTGGAATCTTCCAGAATGTTGTGCTCCTGTGAAGAAGTGCTATACTTGATGGCACCCAGTGTAGAGAGTTCCAGATCCTTGAAAGGCTTCCACTTCAACTCCAGCTGGAACTTGGCATCAGCCACGTTCAGGTCGATGTAGTTGCTCTCCAGCTCATGCAGGATATTGAATGCAGCATAGTTGGCATGATAATAAGTATAAGGATCGAGCGCACGTGATGTGTTCAGGGCGTAAGAATATGGGTTGATATCGAAGTCACGCTTCACCTGACCAGATACCACATCCACATCCTGTCCCAAAGTTCCAGGTGCTCTCTGCTTACGGTAAGAGCCACCACCAATCAAGTTAACTGAAAGATTATCAAGAATATGATGGGTCATATTCATGCTCACGGTATAACGGTTCACCTTGCTATCCTTGTACCATCCTGGGTCAACCATAGCAGAAAGTGAAGCATAATAGTTACTCTTCTCGGTACCACCGCTCAAGCTTACAGAGTGGTTCTGCATGATGGCAGAAGAGAAAAGCTGCTTGAACCAGTTGGTATTGCGATACTCAGCCTGCTGGAGATAAGCATTCTTAGACTCCTGATTGTTGGCAAGTCCGAACATACCAGAAGTACTGTTGTAGGTATTGATGAGCTCATACATCTTTCCATATACACCATAGTCGCTACCATTGAGAATATCAGAAAGATTGAGCCATCCCTTATCCCTCAACTCCTTGTAGATGGCCATCTGGTCCTGAGAGTTGAGAATATCAAAATTGTCATAAGATGGAATCAGGCGGGTAGTAAACTCACCGGTATAGTTCAGATGAGCCTGTCCCTGCTTACCCTTCTTGGTAGTAACGACGATGACACCTGCCATCGCGCGCGCACCATATATAGATGTAGCGGAACCATCCTTCAGGATCTGGAAACTTTCGATATCATCAGAGTTCAATCCTGCGATGGCAGAAGAAATCAGGGTCTCCGGATCACCGGAAGCCAAATCATCTGCGCTCACATCGGATACGTCCTCCATGATAACGCCATCCACCACCCAGAGAGGCTTGGATGAACCATAGATAGATGTTGCACCACGCACACGGATCTTCGGAGCAGAACCAAAGGTACCACTCACGTTCTGCACAGACACACCGGCAGCACGGCCTTCCAAAGAACGGCTGATGTCAGCAACACCATTCAATTTTGCTTCCTCGGCATTAACACGGTCGGTAGCACCGGTAAATAAGCGTCGGTCTGTTTTCTGTAAACCAGTAACAACTACCTCCTGCAACTGCGCTTCTGGATGAAGCACCACCTTCATGTGGGCAGAGGCAAGCACTGTCTGACTTTTCATTCCCACGTAACTAAACACGAGTTTAGTTCCATTAGGAACGTTCAATTTAAAGTTACCGTCAATATCTGTGACTGTACCCTTAGTGGCTGCCCCCCCAGAAATTAAAACAGAGGCACCAATAATCGGTTCGTTGTCATCCGCAGATATTACGGTTCCAGATACATCAATCTGGGCAAACGCTGCTCCGATGCTCATCAAGAGACAAACAAAGAAGAGCGAGAGTCTTTTTTCCATAATTTCTCGTCTTAATTTAAAATTATTATGTAATAATGTGATATCGGCTGCAAAATTACAATAAAAATATGAAATATTATCTTTTTTTGCATAAAATCTGCAAAAATATTCCACTTTTCCTATTTTTAGTAAGATAAATCGAGAAATTAATAAAAAATAGATAGCATAAAGCCGCAATAGGGCAACAAAGTATCATCTTGTCATTATACATTCGTTAAAAGCAAAAAGTATGCTGAGTGCCTTCCTTCACCATGATACCCTTTTCGCAGAAATGGTTGAGCCACTTCTGAGCCATGTATGGAGTCAAGCCGAAGTGGATGCAAATGTCGTATTTCAGTTCCATATTTCTTGTTGTTTGATGGTTCGTTGTTTTCTATATTCTTTGTCTTCTATGAAAGATGATGCAAATATATATAATGATGATGCAAATCATATATAATAATGTGATAACTTGTATCTTTTGGTGTAAAATATTAGGTTTATTTAAACATTGGTATATGTCATGTGATTATACGGCATTTGTCATACGACCGTATGATAAGTGTCGTATAATCGCATGACAAATGTCACGCAATCGATATAATTGCTTCCTTGCATCGTTATAATTGCTTCCTTGCATCATATAAGTCACAACATTACCTCAGTTCGGGATAACGAACTGAGGTATTATTTTATACCTCTTTTGTGTAATTCTCCACATTTTCCACACTTGAGTCCATAATTATGGGGCAAAAATACTAAAAAAACAAGCAACGAAACAAACTTCCTCACGTTCTTTATATTACTTTTAACCTACTTTACCATATTCCCGGAACAAAAAAAGAGTGCACTGTAACAAACAATGCACTCTTTTTTATTATATCAATTCCTTATCCAGGAAATATTATCTGATGAACAGCAGCTCACGATACTTTGGCAAGGTCCAAAGTTCATCGGCTACGAGAAGCTCGAGCTTGTCTATCTGATAACGGATTTCCTCCATCTTTGGAGCTACCGTGTCGTGATATGCTACTGCCTTCTCGCGCTCGCTCTCTATCTTGTTGGCTACCTTGCGGGCATCTACCAATGCCTCTACACCACGCTCTATTGCCTCGGTGCGCTCGGCTATCTCACGGATAATCTTCACGTTGCGGGCAGTCAGCTTCTTGCCTTCCTCGCCACCGAAGATGTGAATCATGCCCTCTACATTCTTTGCCAGACGGCTCTGATAGTGGGTAGCCACTGGGATGATATGGTTCATGGTCAGGTCGCCCATCACACGAGCCTCAATCTGAATCTTCTTGGTATAGGTCTCCCACTTCACCTCGTTGCGCGCCTTCAGCTCGCTCTCGCTCATCACGTTGGTCTTGGCAAACATCTCGATGCTTTCCTTGTCCAGATAACGGTCGAAGACTACCGGGCAGGATGCCTCGCAGTCCAAGCCACGCTTCTGAGCCTCTTCCTTCCACTCATCAGAATAGCCGTTGCCGTCGAAGCGGATAGGCTTGCAGGTCTTGATATCCTCGCGTACAACATCTATAATAGCCGATGTCTGGTCCTCGCCCTTGGCAATCAAGGCATCCACGCGAGCCTTGAAATTTTCGAGAGCCTCAGCTACGGCAGCATTCAGTACGATGAGAGATGACGCACAGTTGGCCTCTGAACCTACGGCACGGAACTCGAAACGGTTTCCGGTGAAGGCGAATGGAGAGGTACGGTTGCGGTCGGTGTTATCGATCATCAGCTCCGGAATCTCAGGGATATCCAGCTCCATACCCTTCTTGCCTGCCAGGGCGAAGAGTTCTTCCTTGTCTGCCTTCTCGATATGGTCGAGCAGGTCGGTGAGCTGCTTGCCGAGGAATGAAGAGATGATGGCTGGTGGTGCCTCGTTGGCTCCCAGACGATGGGCATTGGTAGCGCTCATGATAGAAGCCTTCAGCAGTCCGTTGTGCTTGTAAACGCCCATCAGGGTCTCTACGATGAAGACTACGAAGCGGAGATTGTCCTCCGGTGTCTTGCCTGCTGCATGGAGCAGTACGCCGGTATCGGTGCAGAGACTCCAGTTGTTGTGCTTGCCCGAACCATTCACACCGGCGAATGGCTTCTCGTGAAGGAGCACACGGAAACCGTGCTTGTGAGCTACACGCTTCATCAGACTCATCAGGAGCATATTATGGTCTACGGCAAGATTGCACTCCTCATAGATAGGTGCCAGTTCAAACTGGTTTGGTGCCACCTCGTTATGACGGGTCTTGCAAGGGATGCCGAGTTCGAGCGCCTGTACTTCCAGATCCTTCATGAAAGCCTGCACACGCTCAGGGATTGTTCCGAAATAGTGGTCGTCCATCTGCTGGTTTTTCGCAGAGTCGTGTCCCATCAGGGTACGGCCTGTAAGCATCAGGTCAGGGCGAGCCGAATAGAGACTCTCATCTACCAGGAAGTACTCCTGCTCCCATCCGAGATTGGTCTGCACCTTCTTCACCTGAGGGTAAAAATAGTGGCACACCTCGGTAGCCGCCTCACTCAGAGTATGGAGCGAGCGGAGCAATGGAGCCTTGTAGTCCAAAGCCTCACCGGTATAAGAAATAAAGATGGTAGGGATACAGAGGGTATCGTCGATGATGAACACAGGCGATGTAGGATCCCATGCAGAATAGCCACGAGCCTCGAAGGTGTTGCGGATACCGCCGTTAGGGAATGAGCTGGCATCAGGTTCCTGCTGGACAAGCAATTTGCCAGA
>OGYN01001507.1_pt1 | contig 18905 bp, 22 predicted proteins | sample 1576551 | NCBI WGS metagenome assembly OGYN01 (sample SAMEA3541589, study PRJEB24748) | human gut metagenome | biome: human gut; feature: human-associated habitat; material: faeces | place: China | collected 2012 | reverse complement strand
AGCTGGGAGAGCATCTGCCTTACAAGCAGAGGGTCATAGGTTCGAGCCCTATAGGTCCCACTTAAATGAGGACGTTTAGCTCAGTTGGTTAGAGCAATCGGCTCATAACCGATCGGTCCTGGGTTCGAGTCCCCGAACGTCCACTCTTACTAATAATAAGAAACAATGAATATGGCCTGGTGGCTCAGCTGGTTAGAGCGCCGCCCTGTCACGGCGGAGGTCGTGGGTTCGAACCCCATCCGGGTCGCTGTATTCATAACAGAATACTTTTTATGAATGGGATCTTAGCTCAGCTGGGAGAGCATCTGCCTTACAAGCAGAGGGTCATAGGTTCGAGCCCTATAGGTCCCATTTTCTAAACCTTTTAATAAGGTGCAGAATGCCGGCGTGGCGGAACTGGCAGACGCACAGGACTTAAAATCCTGCGGGACTAATCTCCCGTACCGGTTCGATTCCGGTCGCCGGCATTAAATTAAAAGCCTGAAACCTAAGGAAAATCAAGGGGTTCAGGCTTTTTTCTTTACCTTAAAATATTAAGCAAAAATGGCATAAACATAAGATATTAAGGTAAAGTCCTTTAAAAAAATAAAAATATAACAACAGAGGTTATGAGTATTGACCATTTGACGGGATAGTGCTAAGATACGAGCCATCAGGAACCAAAAGTTTTATCTGTTTTCCTTAACACCAAAACAGATAGCTGTATGGTTCTTTTTTTGTTTATACCGCGGAAAATGAAAATGTAATACAGAAGATTTAGAACAGGACAAAGGAGTCTTTTCAAAAGTAGTTTGTGTGGAACATTTTAACACACACTGCCGGGGAAGGACTCCTTTTTTAGTGGATATTCAAAGTCAGGAGGAATGAGCTATGAAGAGTTATGATCTGATAATCAAAAATGCGCAGATACACACAATGGATGAGGACAGAAAAGTGTATGCGAAGGGAATCATAGGAATAGAGGGAGAGAAGATAACTCTGATAAAGGAAATGAATGAGCTGACACCGGAGGAGCTTCAGGAATGTGAGGGCGCCGGACGTGTGATAGATGCCGAGGGCAAGGTAGTATTTCCGGGATTTATAGATACACATATACATATATTCCAGTCATTCCTGAAAGGACTTGGAGCTGATCACAGACTGATAGAGTGGTTGAATCTTTCAGCACTCCCATATGGACAGTACATGACACCACATCAGCATGAGCTGGCAGCACAGCTTGCATGTATGGAGGCAATAAAGAGTGGATGTACGACGATGAGTGAGTTCTTCTACACCAATCAGGATCCTGAGCTGGCTCATTCCTGTATAGATGGAATGGTATCAACTGGTATCCGTAGTGTATTTATCAGAACATTTCAGGATACCGGAGAGGAATACGGAATGCCGAAGTGCTTCCTTGAGCCTGCTGGCAAGGCCATGAAGGAAGTCGATGCACTGAAGAAAGCTTATAAAGAAAATGATATGCTTTCGATCTGGACAGGTCCGGATGTCACTTGGTCAACCACAAAGGAAGGCTATCAGGAGATGCTTGAGTATTGTCTCAGCGAGAATGTTAGGTATTCAATGCACATCAAAGAGACCGAGGTCGACAATGAGATGTGCGGAAGATATTACGGCAAGGATATAGTGGATATGCTTGAGGAGATAGGATTCCTGACAGACAAATTCCTGGCAGTCCACTGTGTAAACCTCACACCTCATGACATAGAGAGATTTGCAAAATATGGAGTGTCGATAAGCCACAATCCAGCACCTAATCTTTATCTTGGTTCAGGAATACCACCTATTCCAGAGAGCCTTGCAGCCGGGGTAAATGTATCTATAGGAACAGATGGTGCGGCGTCCAACAACAGCACGGATATGCTGGAGAGCATGAAGCTGGCGGCTCTCATACAGAAGGGAATACACAGAGATGCGGCAGTCATCAGCGCAGACGATATCATACACATGGTGACGGCTGGGGGAGCAAAGGCAATAGGAATGGCTGACAAGCTGGGAACATTGGAGTCTGGCAAGAATGCGGACTTAATAATATTTGACCCTAATCATTTGAAGTCGGCACCTATGCATGATGCAAAGGCGACGGTCGTATATGCGTCATCCGAGGAAAATATCGATACAACGATAGTAAATGGAAAGGTTGTATATCAGGGAGGAAAGTTCACATGTGGAATAGATGAGAGAAGCCTGATCGATGAGATAAACAGCGAGCTTGTGGTTCTGAAAAAGCAGATTGCAGATAAATAAGATGGATGAGGATAAACAAAGAGAACCATCAGACCATAATAAATATATTTGAAAAATCTGTATTGAAACAAATATAAGATAAGGAGGCGCGTTTATATGGAAGATAAGAAGATAATAGAAAATGACAGCCAGCTCATAGTTGGCGTAAATGAGAAGATAAGCTGTGGCAAGGCGGCATTTCTCGGAATGCAGCATGTATTGTCAATGGATCTGTATATCATGCCGTTGATACTTGGAGCGGCGATAGGACTGGCAGGAGGAGAGTTATCATTTTTCCTTCAGATGAGTTTCTTTGCATGTGGAATTGCAACTATATTGCAGGCGGGATTCTTCATGAAGTACCCTATCATACAGGGTCCATCATATGTACCGCTTGGAGCTCTGTGTACGATAGGCGCGACCATGGGAGTCAGTGCAATGATAGGAAGTCTGATCCCTGGAGCGATCATGATCATATTGCTGGGTATATTTAAGGGCTTTTCGAAATTTGTGAGAAAGGCAATACCTCCATTTATCGGTGGTATCATCATACTTATAGTTGGAATATCACTGACACCTACAGCGGCCAAAGGGATCGCAAGCTCAGATGGAAACTTAAGTGCAAATGTAGCATCAGGTCTTACTGCTGCAGGAGTGCTCATCGTATGTATGATACTTCAGTACAAGCTTAAGCATAACAGGATACTTCACATGGTATCAGTAATACTTGCACTGGTTGCCGGAACCGTGGTTGCTGCAGCAATGGGAGCTGCGGACTTCAGCTCTGTACACGATGCAGCATGGTTCGAGCTTCCGGAGTTTTTCCACTTTGGACTTCCAAAGTTTGAGATCAAGTCCTGTATACTCATGATGTTCATTTACCTTATCGTACTTCTCGATACAACAGGAACATGGGTGACGATCAGCGCCATCACAGGTGAGGATCTCAGCGATAAGAGAATAGATCGTGCTACCATAGGTGAAGGTGTTGGATGTCTTGTTGGTTCACTGTTCGGCGGAACGCCAATGACAGGTTATTCTTCAAATGCCGGAGTCCTTGCGATCACAAAGGTCGGAAGCCGTATGGCGATCATTGCGGGTGGTATGATACTCATGGTGCTCGGCGTATGTCCAAAGCTTATGACCGTCATATCATGTATACCGACACCTGTCGTAAATGGTGTATTTGCGGTTGTATGTATCCTGCTCATATCAAATGGAATCAAGATCATACAGAGTGAGCCTCTTGATGAGAGATCATCACTTATCGTTGGAATCTCAGTCGTGGCTGCTGTGGCAACTATAGTCATTCCTACAGATGTGATGAACGCAATGCCTCAGTTCCTGAACTACTTCATGTCATCAGGTACTGCAGTTGGTGCAACCATAGCGGTGGTGCTCCAGCTCTGCCTTCCCAGAAAGAAAAAGGTTGTGAAGGTCGCGCTTGAGGGATGAATTTGTAATTCTATATATAATTAGACATTTACGAGACGACTTTGGTCGTCTCGTTTTTATTTTATGCAGCGGGAAGATGAAGTCTGTATTGAACAGGATTTGATAATGATTGTGATAACTCGAAAACTAGCAAAGAATGTGACCGCAGTGTTCATTTTACACCACAGGGAGAATGTAAATGACAGAGGTAAATATCATAATATGGGTATGGTATATAGTAGAGTGACTGACGAGTGGTAATATTAGTGTCAATCATCGTGTATAAAAGGCATTATATGGGAGATAAAAGGAGCAATATGAAAGAAGATATAATAAGACAAATAACAGGCAAATATTCAGTGGCACATTTGTTCCTGACAGATGGTGATGCGGCGATAGAGGACTACGCGGTGGCGCAGATTCAGGCACTTTGCGATAATCCGGTGACGGAAGGCTGCAGGATCGCCGTTATGCCGGATGTGCATCCGGGCGTTGTCGGAACCATCGGTTACACCCAGACTGTTGGCAGGGCTATTATGCCAAGTGTGGTGGGACAGGATCTGGGATGCGGGATGCTGCTGGCAAATGTAAAGGGCAGGATAAAGGACTGGCAGAGACTTGACACCGTTATAAGAGACAAAGTCCCATCAGGGTATGATATAAGGACTGGAGTCCATCACATGGCGGAGACCATGGATCTTGAGGCACTTCATTGTTGCAGGCATATACAGGAGGATAAAGCTCTTAGAAGTATAGGCACCCTTGGTGGTGGCAACCACTTCATAGAGGTGGATGTGGATGATGAGGGACAGGCGTATCTGATAATTCATTCGGGAAGCAGACATCTTGGCAAGGAGGTGACTGATCACTATCTGGCTGAAGGACATAGAAGACTTGCAGACAGAGGGATCGATGTACCATATGAACTTACATATCTGGATGGTGGGCTGATGCAGGAGTATCTTGATGATATTCAGATAGTTCAGGCATTTGCAGAGCTGAACAGGCGGGTCATATGTCAGGAGATCGTGCGGAATATGAAGTGGAAGATACTGGATGAATACAGCTGCATACACAATTACGTGGAGTCTGCGGAGACATCATACTGTGGTCTGCCGATCATCAGAAAGGGTGCAATATCTGCGGCTTCTGGAGAAAGAGTGATCATACCGGTCAACATGAGGGATGGTGTGATACTTGGAACCGGGCTTGGAAATGATGAGTGGAATCAGTCAGCACCACACGGCGCAGGCAGGATCATGAGCCGGGAAAATGTAAAGGAGTCATTTACCGTATCGCAGTTCAGGAAGGCGATGAAAGGGATCTACACCTCATGCGTGGGTGCGGACACTCTGGACGAGGCGCCATTTGCATACAGGGGATTAGATGACATACAGCAGGCCATCGGCGAGACGGTGAGGATAGATAAGGTGATACGTCCGGTATATAACTTCAAGGCGGGCAGGTAGTTTTGTGAACTACAGGTTCATTGATTTGACGATTATGGTTTGATATATTGGGTTCATAAGTTATTGAGGCCATGAATACAGGATCATAAGAGGCTATGGTGGTGGTTCCTTCTTAATTGGGATGATAAATGTAAAAGCTTACCGCCACCGGTTTCCTCATTAATAGGGAGAAATGTTATGAACGAGATATTGCTCAGGCGTAAGAACAAAGTGATACTTGGCATTGGTACTGCAAAGGTGGCAAATGACCGCTGCATAACGACCATTATGAAGAACATCGAAGAACTTGGATATACATTTTCCAGGGAGGTGTTTGACGTTCTCAGAACATACAGCGTCAATGAACTGACAGAATTTTATCTTGAACTCAAAGCTGCGCTTATGAAGCTGAAAGGTGCAAATGTTGTGTATATGCCTATGTATGCCGATTTCCCTAAGGGCGTTATGGATGCACATTTTTCTGAGTTGTATATAAATGCGATGGTGCATTACTGGTCGGATGGTATCCTGTATCCAAAGAATCACAGAAAGCGTGTAAATGACAGACTGCCACTTTTTGATGAGACGAAGGTCAAAGTTCTGCAGCTTGGAAGTGAGGCTGATGTGAGACAGATATTTGACAATATCTGTACGTCGAGAACATCCATATCAAGAACTGACAGGGAGGATATAGCATATTTATTCGAGACTGAGAATATGAAGCTGCCTGATAACATACCACACAAGGAGAATGCTGCGTACATCTCTGCGCTCTATCTGCAGAAGAATCCTCTGGCAAGAGTCAGCGGGCTCAGAAAGTATATAAAGACAGCAACTGATGTGCTGAGACTCGTCACAGCAATGAGCGATGGCGATGTGAGCCTTGCGGAGAATACGAGATATAAGAGTTTTACCCGCAGACAGAGAAGGATGATCATGGAGCTTCTGTCGGGATGTCCGAATATAGAGGGGGACATGCTGAGATATAAGGAGAGATGGATCAGGATTGGAGAGAGGATCCATCCTTCTGAGTTTGACTGCAGCAGATACACTCTGGAGTATGACAGGGCGATAAATGCATTTGACAAGCTGAGAAATAACAGGAAGATAGAGACATTTGCGGGAAAGGTTGAGTTTGACCTTGCTTACGGTGAGTATGAAAGTGCGCTTGCAGAACTGGTGAAGAGACCGGGTGAACTGGCAAGGCGACTGGACCAACTGCTCAGAGTGGCACATAAAGAGTCTGTTATAAGGAGCTTTGCGTCTGTGGCGGAGAAGGTGTCGACACCGGTGCTGCTTCAGGTGAGAGAGCATTTCCTGCACAGAGCTGAGCAGGCGGATGTAAGAGTGTTCTTCCCAAAGGGGAGTCTTGCAAAGTGCCACAGCGAGCGAAACAATCTGCCAGATATAGATGAGAAATACTGTCAGGAAGTTATTCGGATCTGCGAAAATGCGCTTGTGAAGATATATGGACAGAGGGAGCCTATGGGTAAGGTGTACCTGTCTGAGGACTACAGGAATTATGTGGTACCATTCAGCCAGAGAAGCGCCAGCAAGGCGATGAAGACCATAGTCAGGGGTTCAAGACTTCCTATGGATTCGCAGACAAATGCTGTGAGGGCATTTATATGGTGGACGAATATGGACAAATGCGATTTTGAGTCCTATGATTCCGGAAGGATCGATATAGATCTGTCGGCGGCTATATTTGACGAGAACTGGAACTACATAGAGCACGTGTCATATACCAATCTGAAATCTGCAAAATATAAGGCATGCCATTCGGGCGACATTGTAAATGGCGGCCCGGTGGACGGCGATGGTGTCAGTGAGTTCCTTGATGTGGACGTGGATTCCGTTGTGAGATGTGGGGCAAGGTATGTGGTGTACCAGGTGTACAGCTTTACCTGTCAGACCTATGCGGATATGCCTCACGCAATGTTTGGATGGATGGAGAGAGCTGATGTGGATTCGGGCGAGATATATGAGCCAAAGACGGTGGAACAGAAGCTTGATCTGACGGCGGACAGCATGGTGTGCATTCCTGTCATATTTGACTGTGTGAAGAGGGAGTTCATCTGGTGTGACATGAATATGTCGCTCAGTGGCATCCATGCGAATATCGGTGGTAATAATCTGGAGAGCAATCTATCTGGAGTTGCGGCGGTATGCTATTCCATGGTGAATGTGAAGAAACCAGATCTCTATGATCTTATCGCGCTCAATGTCATGGGCAGAGGAGTGCTGGTGGACAACAGGGAGGATGCTGACATTGTGTTTGACACTGAGTTGTATCTGAATAATGACACAGTGGAGAATGAGCGTGATAAAATGGTGATAACCCCATACGACACGGAGCTGTTCATGAGTGAGTATCTGTAGATACAATTTTTAGAGAATAGAGTGAGCAGTGGCAGCAGTTCCCTTGTCTTGGTCAGGTCACCCCTGTATGTCATGGAGAGGTATCGTCCTGCTGGAAGTACATAGTTGCAGTCCGAGTTCTCAAGGTATGGGGCGAAGAAGAATACGTTCTTGGTACGGTAATACCTGGACTTGGGATTGCTTCCTGGGATGTCAAGTGTATAGCAGTCGCAGGCTCCTATGGCGTCGATCCTGGTGTTGTGGCTCTGCATGTATTTGACCACATACATTCCGTGCAACCCATGTCAGGATGCGTGCCCGAAGGGATGTATAAGCATAGGCGCAAATATTACATCACTTCCAACGGTGACGGAGAATCCATGTATAGGATGTGGTATGTGTGTTGCAAGCTGTTCAGGACAGGCGATATTCCTGGTGGACGAGGATACCGGGGATGGCTATGGAACGGTTACACTTCCGTATGAATTCTTGCCTATTCCTGAGAAAGGAACAAAGGGAGTGGCACTTGGCCGTGATGGACATGAGGTGTGCGAGGCGGAGGTCGTAAATGTCAGGAGTGCTTCATCCTGGAAGATGCGTTGATGTGATGGAAGAGACAATGGGACTCATGGAGGATGGGGATTTCCTCATGGGCGGCCCGTATAATGATGCCCATGGACTTATGTTATATTTCCCTAAGAAGTCGCCTATAGAGAATTTTCCTGTCAATAATGCAAGAGACAGAAGATTCATTGCTATGCCTGCAGATCAAGTCTCAGAGCCATCATGTCACAGAGATTTGACATAGACACCATCAAGATAAAGGGCAGCTCACCGACATCGGCAAATGCGATCAAGATGAAAGAGTACATAGAGGAAAATTATCCTCAGGTAAAAAATATAGTTCTGTGCAAGGATATGGAGGAGGCACTTAAGGATGCCGACATCATAACTGAGGCAGTCTCATGTAAGGAGGGCGAGTGGCCAGAGTACAAGCGAGAGTGGCTCAAGCCCGGAGCGCTGGTCATCTCTACAAGTACCTTCAATATGGTGCATAAGAGTATTGTTGACTTGAAAAAAGTTATAGACAACTACGGAATGTACGAGAATTATGCAGAGGAAGATAATGTTGGATATGATGCGGAGGGCAACAGACTCCACACAGGCTGCATGGGAGAGGACTTCGTATACATGGTGCAGGATGGATTGATAGAGAGGGATTCCCTTACTACATTCGGGGAGATAATCCGTGGCAAGAAGCCCGGCCGTGAATCTGACGACGAGATCATCCTCGTGTCCATAGAGGGAATGCCGACAGAGGACGTCGCCTGGGCATATGAGTGTTACACCTACGCCCTTGTACATGATATCGGCACGAAACTCAAAGTCTGGGATCGCCCATATGCATTTTGACGGACGGTTACAGTCATATTTACCCAAATAAAGTCCATGTAGGTACATGTTCAATCACGTTCTACATCTGTCACTTCAACAGTTTCTATATGCATGCGGCTCTGCACGCGATAAGAGCGTTTGCGTGCGACGCCTTAGCACAGAAACTGCCGAAGTTCGGATGTATTCACTACCGATTGCCCATGTACCTACATGGACTTATATTTTTAGGTAAATATGCCTGTAACCTGTTATGCATTTTGAGTGATTGTGGCATAGATATATATTTTCACGCTTCAAACAATTGGTGACAAAGTTTAATGGTTTCAGGGTTTGTGCTGCTGCTGTAGAACTCCACAGTGCCCTTCTCTATGGAAGGCGTGAGAAGCTCAGCGATGCGCAGTCTCCTCTGAAGCTCCAGGGCGGTGCCGTGGGCTCCATTGAAGATCTTCACGTCAGGTCCGGCAATACGCTGTATAACCTTCTCCACAAATGGATAATGAGTGCAACCGAGAACGATGGCATCCACATGCTTCTCCAGAGATGGGGCGAGCAGTCCCTTCAGGAATTCTGTGATCTCCTCACCATCAAAAATTCCCTTTTCCACATAATCCGCAAGTCCCGGGCATGGAACTGGGTAAATATCGGACTCCTTTGAATAATGTTTCATGAGTTCATGAAATTTAGGTAGAGCCAGTGTGGCAGGGGTGGCCATGACAGCTACCTTGTCGTGCTCCTTCCACAGAACCGCAGGCTTCAGAGCCGGTTCAATACCGATGATCGGTATGGAAGGATACTGCTGTCTCAGTGTCGAGGCTGCAACACTTGTGGCGGTGTTGCAGGCGATGACGATCGCCTTCACATCCTTTGCGAGAAGAAAATTGGTACACTGCTCCGATCTCTCAAGAATAGCCTCTCTGGTCTTTGTTCCGTAAGGTGCGTGTGCCGAATCGCCAAAATATATATAATTTTCACAGGGCATGAGCTCCACGATGTCGCGGAGAACGCTTATTCCGCCTAGCCCTGAGTCGAATACTCCAATTGAACGTGTGTCCATAATAAAATCTCCAATGTTTTGTATCACTTGTATTGATGGTTTATCTCTAACCCAAAATTATACTATTATAGTCAATAAAAAACAACTTATGGAAGTATATATTATAGAAGTAACAGAAAATCCGGGCGTAAGGAAGATTAAATGTTTATAAACTGTATAGACTATTCACAAATAGTGGTGTTAGAATGATACGAGTCACAAAGAAAGGCGGATGATGACATGGCACGAGATTTGGTTTCTATAGTAAAAGAGAAAATGATTGAATACTATGCCGGGGATTCCAGACGGGTACATCACTTCCTGAAGGTTCATTCATTTGCGAAGCTGATAGCTGAGATGGAGGGCATGGAGCCCGACGAGATGCAGGTCCTGGAGATCGCAGCACTTGCCCACGATATAGGCATAAAGAACGCAGAACTGAAATATGGATATAATAATGGAAAGCTGCAGGAACAGGAGGGACCTCCTGAGGCAAGACGGCTGCTCAGAGAGGCAGGTGCAGAAGATGCCGCAGTGGAGAGGGCATGTTATCTGGTGGCACATCACCACACCTACAGGAATATAGACGGTCTGGATTATCAGATACTGGTGGAGGCCGATTTCCTCGTCAACATGTATGAGGATAAGGCGGACGCAGATACTATAAGGACGGCATACGATAATATATTTGCCACGGAATCCGGCAAAATGCTGTGCAGACAGCTCTTTTCGCTGGAATATTGAAAAAAAGATGAATTATGTTATACTTAACAGGTCAGAGATGGTGACAGTGTAGATGCCACTGTCAGATTTGGAGGAGAAAGATGAAGCTTTATATATCAAAGTTACTGTCTACAGCTTTGCCAATAGTAGGAGTGCTGTGTATATTTGGATTTGCATTTGCAGGAAATATAAGCATGGGCTGGATTCTGTTCGTAGTGCTTGCGCTTATATCAGGCATTATAAACACCATATTCTTCAGATGTCCGCACTGCGGCAAATCAATACCGGCAAACTGTACGGTCAACCAGAAGTATTGTCCTCTGTGTGGAGAGGATCTCGGTATGAAGCCTTCAAGAATAAGCTACTACGGAAAATGCCGCAAGAATAAGAACGGAGTTATGAGAGGTTATTCCACAGTTGGACCTATGGTATTCATAGTAAGCCTGCTCATACTGTTCCTCATTGTGGTGGCTGTATTTGGAGTGGACAGTCTCAATAAAGGTATGGGAAGGATTGCAGTCATACTTGCATTCTGTGTGAGCGCTATACTTGCGATATTCTGCAGGATAGCGGTATCATCGGCGGTGAAGATGGATGACAAGGCGATATATTTCAGTAAGATACCATTTATGTGGAGAAAATACGAGATAGATGATATAGTAGAGAATGAGCGCGTTGTAGAGCCGTTCTATCACGTGAACAGAGGATACATATTTGCAACCTCAAAGGGAATGGTGGCTATACCGATGGCATCATATGCAGGTGGCCAGGAGTTCTTTACGGAATTTACCTCAAGGATAGGCCAGAGCATGCCGGATGTGAGACCGGATCTTGTGTTGTCCAAGAGATCAGATCAGGCAAAGGCTGATGAAGAGCACTATGAGGAAGCGGTGAAGCTTTACAACGAGCATTACGGTGAGAAGAGATAATACACAATTAATTAATGAAAGGATAACGAGATGGACGTAAAAGACATTGGAAAAAAGATTGAGAACGTGGAGCTTGTTGAGGCTATGCACGCAGTTAGAGAAAATGAGAACAAGGATACACTTAAGCAGCTCTTTGAGTCAGTGGTCCATGCAGTATTTATAGTTCCTGCAAAGTTCGACCAGGAGCCAAAGCCTGATGAGAATGGAAAGGTTACATTCCAGGACGGAGTGAAGATCAACTTCTCACTTCTGACAAATGAGCAGGGAGACAAGGTACTTCCATGCTTCACAGATTATGAGTCGATGGCTTCATCGCAGTTTAACGATGGCTTCCAGAGAATAATACTTCCATATAAGCAGCTTGAGGATCTTGTGTTCAATTCAAATGGAAACATAAGCGGAATAGCTATGAATCCTTTCACTGAGAACTGCTTTATATCAGGAGAGTTTATCCGTCAGTACAGAGAGCGCTCACGTACAGGACTTGTACAGAGCAAGATCAAGCCAGGCGCAACAGTCAAGCTCAGAACACCAAAGTATCAGCCGATACAGATGCTTGATGCTGCAAGAGAGTATCTGGCAGACAAAGAGAATGTTGACAGAGCGTATATACAGATGATGGAGGAGCAGGGACAGGAGGATAAGTATCTTGTTGCTCTTGAGGTAAACGGAGACGAGAAGCCTGTATTTGCCGGACTCATACCTCTTATGAAGCCTCATTCATTTGGCATTGAGGTGGCACTGGTCAGAGCAGACAACATGCTTGGTAAGAAAGTGACAGAGGTGACAGAGCCGTTCTATGTTAGAGCCGGACTTGAAAATTAAATGAGAGGATCGTTATGTTAAAAAAATATCTGACTATATTTCTTATATCCATGGTACCAATACTTGAGCTTCGAGGCGCCATACCGTATTCGGTGGGCTTTGGACTTCCGAGTATACCGTCATTTATAGTGTGCGTCATAGGCAATATGATACCGGTTCCATTTATATACTGGTTTGCAAGACGTGTGCTTGAGTGGGGAAAAGACAAGAGATTCATAGGCAAATTCTTCACATGGTGTCTTGTGAAGGGAGAGCACGGCGGACAGAAGCTCATGGCAAAGTCCGGCACTGGAGTGTATATCGCACTTCTGCTGTTCGTGGGAATACCACTTCCGGGAACCGGGGCGTGGACAGGAACACTGGCAGCCAGCTTCCTTGAGCTTGACTGGAAGAAAAGCGTTATCATGGTCATGCTGGGAGTGATCATGGCAGGAGTGATCATGTACCTTGGAAGTATAGGATTGTTCGGAGCGATAGGTCTTTTGAAATAATACTGATATAAGTAAGATTTACAGAGAGGTTGATAAATATGGCATTTAATCCGGGAATGATGTTTAAGATCAAAGGAGCCTGGGAGCGGTTCATCCAGAATCATCCAAAGTTCCCTATGTTCCTCAGAGCAGCCGCAGCCACAGGAATAAAGGAAGGCTATATAATAGAAGTGAAGATCACAGATACAGAGGGCAAGACCATTTGTACCAATGTGAAGCTCACAGATTCCGACATGGATCTCATAGATGTCATAAAAGACATGAGCACAAACGGAAGATAGACGGACAGGATCAAATATACTAGAAATTATATAAAAGACTTCTTGACTTGCATAGGTCGATTGTGTTATTGTAGACTTTGCGATGAAAGAGGTCTTTTTTTTGTGCCTTAAAATAACAATGGAGGTAAGTGGAAATGCGCGTTAAAATAACATTGGCATGTCAGGATTGTAAACAGCGTAATTACAATATGACAAAGGATAAGAAAACGCATCCAGACAGAATGGAAACAAAGAAGTACTGTAGATTCTGCAAGGCTCATACAGTACACAAGGAGACAAAATAGTCTGAACCAGTAAGGAGGAATAGAGTTATGTCTAAATCTAGTAAAGAAGAAAAGTCAAATACTCTCAAGAGAAGCTGGTTTCAGGAATTAAAGGGAGAGTTCAGGAAGATTACATGGCTTGATAAGAGCTCCCTTGCAAGACAGTCATTTGCGGTAGTTGTTTCCTCAGTCGTACTCGGCTGTATCATAGCTATCGTAGATTGGTTGATCCAGATTGGTTTGAATTTCATAGTTGGGTAAAGGATGGTGAAGAATATGTCAGAGGCAGAGAATGCAAGATGGTATGTTGTTCATACCTACTCAGGATATGAAAACAAAGTAAAGGCTGATATTGAGAAAACAAAAGAAAACAGAAATTTACAAGACCAGATTTTAGAGGTAGTCGTTCCGGTTGAAGATGCCACAGAGATTAAGAATGGTAAGCCAAAGTCGATCGAGAGAAAGATACTTCCTGGTTACGTTCTCATCAACATGATCATGAACGATGTTACATGGTATGTTGTGCGTAATACCAGAGGAGTTACAGGATTTGTCGGATCAGATCCAAGAAAGCCTGTACCACTCACTGATGAGGAGCTGAGCAATCTGTATCAGACCTCAGAGGAGGTTGTCATCGATGTTGAAGTGGGAGACTCAATAACGGTTACTTCAGGTGCCTGGGAAGGCACAGTAGCAACAATTAAGGCAATTAATACTGCAAAACAGACCGTAGCCATCGAAGTAGAAATGTTTGGTCGTGTGAATACTGTTGATATTGCGTTTGCTGATATCAAGAAGTTGTAATTATCAAGTGGATTGTACCACAGTATTTTGGAGGAATGCTAAAATGGCAAAGAAAGTAGAAGGATACATCAAATTACAGATACCTGCAGGAAAGGCAACTCCTGCACCACCTGTTGGACCAGCTCTTGGTCAGCACGGTGTAAATATCGTTGCTTTCACAAAGGAATTCAATGCAAGAACAGCTAATGAGGGTGACATGATCATTCCTGTTGTTATCACAGTATACCAGGATAAGAGCTTCAGCTTCATTACAAAGACTCCACCTGCATCACTTCTTATCAAGAAGGCATGTAACATCAAGTCAGGTTCTGCAAACTCAAAGAAGACTAAGGTTGCAACAATTTCTAAGGCTAAGGTTCAGGAGATCGCTGAACTTAAGATGAAGGATCTGAACGCTGCAAGCCTTGAGTCAGCTATGAGCATGATCGCTGGAACAGCTCGTTCAATGGGCGTTACAGTTGAAGAGTAATACAGATATTTAGTGGGAGGGTCGCTCCCGATATGACCACAGGAGGTTTATAATAATGATAAAGAGTAAGAAATATGTAGATGCAAGCAAGCTCTATGATAAGACCGCTGCTTACGAGGCAACTGAGGCAGTTGCTTTAGTTAAGAAGATGGCTTCAGCTAAGTTTGATGAGACAGTAGAGGCACACCTCAGACTCGGTGTTGATGGACGTCACGCTGATCAGCAGGTTCGTGGTGCCGTAGTTCTTCCACACGGAACAGGTAAGACTGTTAAGGTTCTCGTATTTGCTAAGGGTGCAAAGGTTGACGAGGCTCTTGCAGCAGGCGCTGATTACGCTGGTGGAGACGAGCTCGTGCCAAAGATCCAGAACGAGGGATGGTTAGACTTCGACGTTGTTGTTGCAACACCTGACATGATGGGCGTTGTAGGACGTCTTGGTCGTGTACTTGGACCAAAGGGTCTCATGCCAAACCCTAAGGCTGGAACAGTTACTATGGATGTAGCTAAGGCTATCTCAGATATCAAAGCTGGTAAGATAGAGTACAGACTTGACAAAGCCAACATTATCCATGTGCCAGTGGGAAAAGTTTCTTTCACAGAGGAACAGTTAAACGAGAATTTCCAGACTTTAATAAATGCTATTGTTAAGGCAAAGCCAGCTGCTGCTAAGGGTCAGTACCTTAAGAGCGTTGTAATTGCTTCAACAATGGGCCCTGGTGTAAAGATTAACACAACAAGCTACGTATAAAAGCCGGTTGACCTGAACATCAGTCACACAAAAGCCCCACACCACTATGAGATATCTTCAGGATATTGCGTAGGGTGTGGGGCTTTTTGTATGCAAAAAACGATGACAATAAATACTGATCAACATAAAATAGATTATCTAAATACATATTGACAACTATATCCAAAAGTAAGATACTGTATATAACATAAATGGAGAGGATGAGTATGGCGACAAAAATAAATATTAATACAAAACAGTTACATGCGGATATAAAGGCGTTGAAGGACGATATTGATGCGAGTATGCGCGAAAGACTTGTTATTCAGTGTGGATATGAAGAACTTGCGTCACAGTGGAGCGGGCCGGCCGCAAAAACTTATGATGAAGGATTTCGAAATGCTATGACCAATATGAAGGCTTTATATAGTGATCTTAAGGATAAGATAGATGGCGTTTATGACATGTGTAAATTGTTTGAGAAGTGTGAAGCTTCTGTATTGGATAGGATTCAGGAACTCTGATCGAGCAAAATTCAGGAAGGAATGGTTATGTGAAAAGCGATACAGAAATAATAGTGGTGCCATTAAGGCAAATGTTGCTATTTGAAAAACTATTTGCGCAGAACTATGCGGATATGCTTGTGCGATTTGGAAGTATTATAGAAACGTGCAACAAAATAAATGGTTATTGGGAAAGTGATGGATGGACAGAGATTTATGAAGATATGGCAGACAAATCAGATCGTATGAATGAGATCGTAGACGATATGACTAATTACTATAAGGATATTGTAAATATTACAGAAAGCTATGATGCTGTGGAAGCAATTAATGTGGATATTGGAGAATCTTTGTCGGGAGACGTAATTAACTAAAAGGAATATTGGGTTAAAAAGTAATATTAAGGGGTAAATGATGGACGGCACTGGTATAGAACTATATGTACATCTTGAGAAGCTGGAGGACGAAGTAGAACAATTTAATAACGTCAGTAAAAACTTTGGGGATTACATAGATATGTATAAAAGGCAGATGGATATTATACGATACAGCAAAATGGCAGATGAGTTATATGACATGCCAGCACTTATAAGAACTTATGATGAGTTTGTGGAAGAAGCTGATCGGTTGAACAAGTTTTCAAAAGCTTTGCAAGATATATACAAAGAGTATAAGACGTGTAATGATACATATACTCAGATGGGTATAGATCTTGGAAATCAATATGCAATTACCCCGTGGACAAAGACAAATGAAGGAAAGATAGTCATTGGAACGAGCATAATAGTGGGATTGCTGGTGATTGCTATTGTAGCACCAGAGGTTACTGCTGCAGCGATGTCTACTGGCACAATGACAAGTACAACAGCAGCAACTATGATAGAGACAGTAACGGCAGACATGGCGTGGGGTTCTCTAACAACATCTATGATGAATGCAGAGTATTCATGTTATATGGCATGCAAAAATGGAGAAAATCCTGCGGATGCCTTTGCTGATGCATATATGTGGGGTGCTTTGGAAGGTGGAGCCACTGGATTACTGGAAGGTTTTGGGGAGACGTTGGCTATAGTGAAAAGTGCAAAGACGATGACTAATACTGCAGCTTTTTTACAGCAATATAAAATAACCGGTTATGTAAATGGCGTTAACTTCGCAGTAATGGCGGGGAATTCGGCTTTGTCGACATCCATATATTGCGCCCAAGAGAAATCACATTGTAGAAACGTTTCGTTGGAGGATGCCGCAATTCAATATAAAGAGAATTTTACATATAATTTAGCGATAGATACTGCTGTTGGAATTGGCGAGAAATTTGTTGACGTAAAAAGAACAAAAAGTATAGAAAAAAATAAGGCAATGGAAGGAGAAAAGCGCAAGGTTGGAAAGCTTTCGACAAAAGAGAAAACTGTCCGGAAAATTACAAGTAAAAATGAAGGTTACAGTCAAAATCAGGCTTTTTTAAATGGAGAAAAATCAACGCGTAATGCTCAAGGAAGTATAAGTCCGACATTGTATAAGGATGGAAGTTGTATTGATGTCAGAAGTTATAATATTCAAAATGAAAGTGGAAGGGCAATGCTTATCAAAGATGTCACGACAAGAAGCCAGAAAATGAAAGCAAATTTGCCCACAGGAACAAAGCAGACAATAGTTATTGATGCAAGAGGACGGAGTATATCAAATAGAGATTTAAAAGATCTATACATGAAAGCAAAGTGTGCATTAGATAGCGATGTTGAAATTAAATTTATTAGGTAAGAAATGATTAGAGAAGATACAAATAAAAATATTATTGAAAGATTTCCAAGCATGGAGAGTGATCTCAAATTGCATGCGATTCCCCAACTTAATAAAAATAAAGAAGATATATGGACAGCTATAAAAATATTAGCATTTTATGCGGTTTTGGGCGTGTATGCGTATTATAAATATATGGAGATGACAGGTGAACCGCATCCAAGCCCTTCCGTTACAAGATATACGCTTATGCTTCTGGGGGCTGTACCAGTAGGAATAGTGATTGTTCTTGTGGTCTTATATGATAGTATTCGTGATTATTTACGAAATAGACCCTCAAGAAAGAAAATAAAAAAAATAAGAGAGAACTATTTGGAGGATGTTAGCAAGCAGATAATTTCTTATAGAGAAGCCGCTTTAGAATGGATGAACAAACGGTTTGTGCCGGCAGAGGATCTGATAAGAAGAATTATGAGGGGAGAGAAAAAGATTCGCAATCAGGGAGATGTAATGCTTACATATAGACTAGGAACAGGTGATCTGGATATATCAGAGCATATCATACTTCCCAATATGGTAAATACACCACAGAATATTAAGTTAAAGAGAACTTGTAAAAAACTCAAAGAGGAATACGGAATAATACATGATATCCCTAAAGCGATAAGTCTGGACGAGGTGGGATTACTTGGCGTAGTAGGACACGGTGACAAGAGGAAGGCATACGATATAGTTAGGGCATTGTCTACGCAGATTTTGGTAAGTGAAGTGCCGGAGGATCTTAAGGTTGCATTTGTGTATGATAGTGTTAATAGTAAGGGGTGGAATAAATATGAGTCGTTCACGAGAACTCAGATGGAGACGGGCATTAGTCTTGTAGCAGGCACTCCTGAAAAAAGAGGAAAAGTATTAGACATGCTGGCACAGGCAATCGAGGAAAGAAAGGCTTTGAATGGAGTCGGCGTAGAAAATATGAAACCGCGGTACATAGTGTTTATAGATGATATGGCTTTATTGGAAAATCATAGAATTGTGGAAGCACTGCGTGATGATCTGTGTGTCTGTGCATTTACATTTATTTTGGTGGAGGATTGTATAGAGAAGCTTCCGGGGAATGTTGAATATGCACTTGTTGATTCATCGGAATTTTCAGGAGTCTATTCTATGTCAGATGGTTCATGTATGCCGGTGGTATTTGATAAATTATCAGAGCAAAAATTTGATAAATATATAAAGTACATGAAGAGTGA